>Ga0316204_10000509_pt1 | contig 142724 bp, 121 predicted proteins | sample 6monrhotite_MG_2_FD_205661 | JGI IMG/M metagenome (GOLD analysis project Ga0316204, IMG submission 205661) | Microbial mat bacterial communities from mineral coupon in-situ incubated in ocean water Damariscotta River, Maine, United States -... | ecosystem: Environmental > Aquatic > Marine >... | reverse complement strand
CGATAATTCATCACGTAACATGGTTAGTTTCTTTTAAAAAGAAACTAATATGCCACACTGAAAAGATCGTTCAAGTACCCTGTTTTACCTTAAACGATCAGCATTGGAAACAAGTTCAGCATGACGATATTACTCTTAATATGATGACTATGTCATCCTGACGAAGGTCAGGATCTAAGCCATATTCGTTAGTAACTATTTATGAGTACTTAGGGTCTGTTGATCTTTCAGTTTATAGCTCTGTTGCACTTGAAAAAGATGGCAATCGAGGCGCTTAATGTAATGTTTGGTTGTTCCAAATGCACATTAAGCAACAAAGAGTGACACTTTTTCAAGGCAACCCAAGGGGCTATGACTATTTTTCAAGCTAACATCGTTAAAAATGGTTAAAGTAGAATGACTACATTGCACAATTTTTGCCTTGTTATCTTAAAAAATAGCCTATAGCAGAGACTAAAATCAAAGATCAACAGACCCTAATGTTTACTCGTAGCGCAGTGCGTCAATAGGGTCTAAATTAGCCGCTTTAGCAGCAGGAATAATACCAAAGATCAAACCAACGCCAGCGCTAAATCCAAAAGACAATGCTACTGCCCACATAGGTACTTGCGCTGCTGGTAATTCAATGAGTTTACTCACTAAAGCACCCACACCATAACCTAACGCCAAGCCGATTAAGCCACCTAATAGACACAAGAAAACGGCTTCAATTAAAAACTGTAATAAAATATCAACACGCGTTGCACCTAGTGCTTTTTGAATACCTATTTCACGAGTACGTTCGGTTACTGAAACTAACATAATATTCATTATGCCAATACCACCAACTAATAAAGAAATACCAACCACGCCACTAAGTACCATAGTAGTATTCGAGGTGATTTTATCAACAGTGGCTAACATTTGCTCAGCAGTACTTATTTTAAAATCATCGCCTTGTTCTTTAGGTAAATTATGCTGATGACGTAATAGATTTTTAATGTGCTGCTTAATGCTGTTTAATTGATCACTGTGGTCAACTTGTAATGAAATACTAATGTTAGGCTCTTCTGCTCCACCTAATAAGGCTTGCGTGGTAGTGAAGGGCATCAGCACATAATCGTCTTGATCAAAACCGAATAATTTACCACGCTTTTCGAGTACACCAATCACTTTAAACCATTCACCACCGATCATAATATATTGACCAATAATATCGCCTTTGATTTCTAATTTATCAATAATAGAAGGTCCTAAAACCGCAACACGGCGACGCGATTTGTCATCACTTAAATTAAAAAATCGTCCCTGTTCTGGAAAAACTCCGTATAACGATTGATAGCTTGATCCTGTGCCAATAACGCGAGTTACTGTTGACTCCCCTTTGTATTGTACAACCCCGTTAGGACCTTGTGCGGCGACGGTAGGAGTGGCGTGACTAATCCCTTGGACTTTATGTTTTATTTCTAAAAAGTCGTGGTAAGTTAGCTTTGAGTTTTTCCCTTGAAGGCGTTCTTTTAGAGGGGTAAAGGCATTAATGTTAACAACATTTGTACCCATACCATTAAATTGAGAGGTAATACTATTACCAAGTCCTTGCACAACTGAAACTACCGCGATAACGGAGGCTACGCCAATAATAATACCTAAGGTTGTTAAAAAACTGCGAAAACCATGGGCAAACACTGATTGTGCGGCAGAACGAGTACTTTCTACTATTTTAAAAATCGCACTAGACATAGGTATCCTTAGGGAAGTTTGCCGTTTTATTTGCCGTATCTGAGACCAAACGACCATCTTTTAAACGGATAACCCGCTTACAGCGATCAGCTATTTCTTGCTCGTGAGTTACAATGATGACTGTTTGACCATCTCGATGAAGTTCATCAAATAATGCCATAATTTCTGTGGTTGTAGACGAGTCTAAATTACCCGTAGGTTCGTCCGCCAATAAAATCGCGGGTTGAGTTACTAAAGCGCGAGCAATAGCAACACGTTGACGCTGGCCACCTGAAAGTTGGTTGGGTAAATGATTCATCCGCGTTTCCAAACCAACACGTGTTAAAGCTGATTTTGCTTTTTCTTTGCGTTCGTTTAAAGGTATGCCACGATAAATAAGCGGTTGCATTACATTTTGTAAAGCGCTTGCTCGGGGTAATAAATTAAAACTTTGAAAAATAAAACCTATTTCTAAATTTCTAATGCGTGCTAGTGCAGATTCGTCTAACTGAGCAATATTATTACCTTTTAAATGGTATTCCCCTTTCGTAGGATAGTCTAAACAGCCAAGCAGGTTCATTAGGGTTGATTTACCCGATCCCGACGGACCAATAATAGCAAGATAGTCATTTAAGTTAATATCTAAATTAAATTCATTCAAGGCATAAAACTCTTCGCCACCCATTCGATAGAGTCTAGCAATATTACGTAATTCAATAATCGCAGGTTTGTCGTTATCAACTGTGACCGAAGTGTCTTTATTCATTTGTTGGTTGATAGACACGATTAAACCTCTTTTTTGAGTACTTTAACGGCTTGATTATCTTTTAATTTACCTAAAGCACGAGCAGGACCAATGATCACTTTATCGCCAATAGCAACACCTGAAATGATTTCTTGTAAACGATCATTCGAAATACCTAATTTAACAGGGCGTTTTACCGCTTTATTATTAACCATAACAAAAACAAAATTGTTTTCGCTATTGTCTATGTTTTTAGTATCGTCTTTAGTCTCGGTATCTTTCGACTTGCTAGAAAAAACAATAGCTTCTGTGGGGACGGCAATAACATCTTCTTTACTTTGGGTATAAATTTCAGCGCGGCAACTCATACCTGGTCGCACCGCAATGGTGTTCGCGGCATCAAGTAGAATTTTTACTTTAAAGCTTAGTCCTTGTCGCCCTTGAGATCGTTTTGCGGTAGTGGCAATACTTTGCACCACACCTTTGAGTGCTTCATCAGGAAAAGCCACGGCGAAAATATCGGCATTTTGGTTAATGCGAATGTCGGCAATGTCGGCTTCATCAACTTCTACTTCAATTAAAATAGAGGAAGGATCGGCGAGAGTGATCAAATTTGAACCTGAAATGTTAGTGGTACCACTGATCGCGGTTTCCCCTTTTTTAATATCAACCGAAGTGGCAATACCATCAATGGGAGAACGAAATACCGTTTTACCTAAACGTTCTTGTGCTTTATCTAATGTTGCTTTGGCTTGCTTTAAAGATTCTTGGCGAGAACGTAAATCAATCTTTGCTAACGCATATTGGTTATCAATTAATTCAAACGCATTTTGATCTAATATTTTACGTTGAAATAAATCGTGTTTACGTTGCCATTGTGATTTTAAATTTTCTAACTGTTTTTCTTGACGTTCAATGGCAATAGATTGCAGACGAACAAAAGCTTCTTGTTGTTTAACATCAGCGATAAATGTTCTGGGATCTAAACGCATGAGCACTTGATCTTTACTTACTTTATCCCCTTCCTTAATTAATAATTCACTGACTTGACCAATTACTTCTGAGCGCAGTTGTACTTGCTCTTTGTAAACTAAGGTACCGGAAGCCAAAATAGATCGCTTAACATTTTCAGGTTTTACTTGTTCTACTTGTACGTCTATCGCTTGAGATTTGCCTGTTTTCTTAAAGTAAGCGAGACCAACAAGCCCAATGATAACGGCAATAATAATGATCGTTTTTTTCATTCGGGATAACCCTTAGATAATATATTTGGCGCTATTTATCGAGAAAAATACTTTTTAAATAGCGCAAATACAAATTGATTATGAGTGGAATTATTAAGCTAAAAAGGCAATATATAGTGCCCAAACACCGTAAATAATCACAAATGGAGCCGCAGCAATAGTGATCGCTTTTTGATTATTTACATTTAACCAAGTACTAATACCAATACTAGCAACGGCAATAGACCAAAAGCTAAATAAACTAATTCCTTCAAGTAAATTGAACCAAGGATTACTTTGTTCAACCGAAAAAATTAAACTGTTTAAACTGGTTGGTTGAATATCTTGTAAGGTAATTTGGCCATTACTGGCAAAAAAGATAACTAAAGCTGAAACAAGCATAGCAACAAAAGCTGGCATGCCAACCCACCATGTAAATGCATACCAGTCGGTAAATTTAAACTCATTTTTAGCACTAACTTTTGTGACTAAATGATAATAAAGTGCAACGATTAAATTGATTACGATAATACCAACGCTACCGCCAATAACTGTGCTCCATTTCATCATATTAACTGAAACATTATCGCTAAAACCGGCTATTTCTTCATCCGTTTTACCTGCTGCAGCCATACCATTGACCATTTGCTCTTTTAACCAAGCAAAATCAACGACGCTGAAATAATACATAAACACAGAGAAAGTTGTAGCAACTAATAAAATAAAAGGCAGCCACGACCAGCCTTTTTTTTCTTTCACTGCGGCAAAGGCAGCGCTAGGTGAAACCAGTACATCAATACAGGCTTGAATAGGATTTGCAGACATTTTCATAATAACCTCGTAAGTTAATTTCCGTATACAGCAGTAACTAATTTTATTGTTATAGTTATTACCGCGATCTTAAAAGTGCATGATAATCTACTTAGTTAGACATATTATGTCAATTATTTTCAGTAAAAAAAATGTAAATAAAAATTTATAAACTGAATGTTTTTCTAAAAACAACTAAGTGAAGTGATTATCTCAAATATTTGATATGCTACTAAACAACTATTAACCTACAAAGAACACTATTTTAGTTGTTAATGCACATAATTGACTCACAAAAAATAAGTTAATAAAACTAAGTTATTCATTTTTATTAGCTTTAGTCGTTATAGCAATAGTATAATTACAATGCTTTTTAAACGGATGTATGGTTCAAAATGAAAATAAAAAATCAAATACTTACACGCTCACTTTTCTCATTTAGTTTGTTTTATAGTGTTTTTTCAAGTGCACAAAATATTGAGGTTTCTGATGCTTATATTCGAGAAACACTCCCTGGTAATCAAATATCTTCCGCTTATATGAAGATTAGTAACAATACTGATCATCAGATAACAATTATTGGTGCAAGTAGCAGTATTAGCCCGAAAATTGAAATTCATCAGCACAGTATGGAAAACGGTATGATGCAAATGCGTCAGCTTGAATATGTTAACGTTGACGCTCATAAAAATGTGTTGTTACAACCCTACGGTTTACATTTAATGATTTTCAATTTACAACAGCCACTCAAAGATGGTCAAAAAGTGCAGTTAACACTACACTTTGCTAAACAAGACGATGTTATTATCAATGCGCCGGTTATTAGCATTAAGAAAAAACGCTCACATCATTAGGAATTATCATGAATATTAAATTTTCCTCAAAATTAGTAAGTAGTGTATTGCTAGCTATTGTCGTTATATTTTACGCTATCGGTGTTTATTGGAGTTTTGAGCCAAGCGAAATGGATCTTAGAGCGATGGTTACTGCTGATGCTAAAGCTGAAGGTGTTGCGCCAGTAGTAGGCTATACAACTACTACCGCGTTAATTAGAGTTACTGAAAAGTTATGGAACAAACCGGGTGGCTATTTATCGAATGATGCCATGCCTCCAGGTGTCTTTTTAGATAATATTCCGGCGTGGGAATTTGGCGCATTAGAAATGATCCGTGATATGTCATTAATTATGCGTCAAGGATTTAGCCGTTCACAATCACAATCGTTAGAAAATAAGCACTTAAAAGCAGCACAGCCACGATTTAATATCGATAGCACCCGTTGGGCATTTCCTAGTTCGGAAGGTGAATACCAAAAAGGTGTAAAAGATTTATACCTGTATAGAAAAGAATTAGCTGATCCTAACAGCCAAAATGCACAATTTTACGCCCGTGCTGATAATTTACGTAGTTGGTTAAAAGAAGTTGAAAAACGTTTAGGAAGTTATTCACAACGCTTAAGTGCCAGTGTTGGTCGCGAACAAACAAATACTGACTTAGCTGGAGATAGCGTTGCTGTGCAATCAACGGTTACCGCAGCACATTTAACGTTAAAAACAAGTTGGTGGAAAATAGATAATGAATTTTATGAAGCTCGTGGTGCTGCATGGGCATTGTTACATTTTCTAAAAGCAATAGAGATTGATTTTGACAGCGTTTTAGCTAAGAAAAATGCCAAAGTGAGTTTGCAACAAATTATTAGAGAGTTAGAGGCAAGTCAGCAAACAATTTGGAGTCCGATGATTTTAAATGGTGATGGTTTTGGTTTTTTAGCTAATCATTCTCTAGTGATGGCTAACTACATTTCTCGCGCTAATGCGGCAATTATTGATTTAAATGAATTACTTAATAAAGGGTGAATTTTTCATGAATATGAAAACCAAAAATACATTAATCTCAAGTGGTTTAGCTATTATAATAGCGAGCTCAGTAGCATCTACATCCGTTCAAGCCGATACAATAGGTGTGTATCTAGGTGGGCAAGTGTTTAACAGCAATGCTCGTGGTTTATTTGGTGAAAAAAATCAACAAATTGATTTTAATTTAGATACCAAAAAGCAAGGTAGCTTTTTTATCGCCATTGAACACCCATTACCTTTTATACCTAATCTGAAAATATCATCGATGAAGCTCGATACTAAAGGTAAAACAACGCTGAATTCTGATTTTACTTATGGCGGCACAACATTTCCAAGTGATTCTGCTGCAACAACCGATTTTAAAACTGATTATATTGATTACACTGCTTATTATGAGTTATTTGATAATGATTTAATCACCTTTGATTTAGGTTTAACGGTAAGAGATATTAGTGCTGACGTAATGGTTTCGGGTACAAGTGCAACCACGCCTCCTGTTTCTTCTACCGCCAAAATTTCAGCATCTACTTATGTTCCCTTAGCCTATGTGGCTACGAATATTGGTATTCCGTCAACTGATTTTAATATTTATGGTGAAGGCAATTTTTTATCAGTAAATGGTCAAACCTTGTATGATTATCAAGTGGGTGTTAGTTATGAATTGGTGGATAATATTGCGGTGGGAGTTAACTTAACCGCGGGTTATCGTAACATTAAATTTCAATTAAAGGATGTTGATAATTTATATACGGATTTAACCTTTTCAGGTGTATTTGCTGGCGCAGTTGTTCATTTTTAAGAGGGACTATTTTTATATAAAGTTATTAAGTGATTTTTTAGTAGTAATAGCCTAACTTATAGCAGTCTGAGTTATCATTGAAATGAATTACTCAGACTGATTTTATCGTTAAAGTTATATCCATGTATCGTGATGCTGACGATGGTCAGTATCTAATCTACTTATTAAAATATTCTAGACACGCTTCAACTTCATTTTTAGAGCCTAAAATCACTTCAACGCGCTGATGTATACTAGTAGGCTCAATATCCATAATACGACCTTCACTGGTAACACTGAGCCCACCCGCTTGTTCTACTAAAAAGCTCATTGGGTTAGCTTCATACATCAAACGTAATTTGTGAGGTTTTGTTGGGTCTTTAGTGTCACCAGGATAGGTAAAAATACCACCGCGGCAAAGTACGCGATGCACGTCTCCAACCATTGCAGCTATCCAACGCATATTAAAGTTTTTACTGCGAGGGCCAGTATCACCCAATAATAAATCCTCAATATAATTTTTCATTTCAGGTTTCCAAAAACGTTGATTTGACATGTTGATTGCAAATTCTTGTGTGTCTTGTGGAATTTGAACATTACGTTTTACCATTAAATAACCACCATGGGTTCTATCTAATACGTAAAAGTGGGTGCCTTTACCTGTAGTCATTACCAGCATTGTTGCTGGGCCATATAATACGTAACCCGCACAGACTTGTTTGTTACCGGCCTGTTTAAACATGTCAGGATCATTTGCTGCCATCGTTGTTGGTGCATGATGTATTGAAAAAATAGTACCAATAAGCGAATTAATATCGATATTTGAACTACCATCTAACGGGTCAAATGACACAATATATTTACCGTTTGGATCCCCTGCAACAGACGTATCTTCTTCTTCTGAAGAAATAGCTTTAACAAAACCTGATTCTAATAAAATATCTTTAAATAATTCATTAGCCACCACATCAAGTTTTTTCTGAATCTCGCCTTGAATATTTTCATCCAAAGTTGACCCCATCAAACCACTTAAATGAGCTTGGCTGACACGAAAAGAAATCTCTTTAGTTGCCGCTAATACTGTTTTAATTAATGATATTAAATCCAGAGGTACATTGTCTTGACGTAACGAAGGTGCAAGTCGTTGCATGGTGATCCCTAATATTTGATTGAGTAATTATTGTATATTTTATATTTGAGCCAATTTATACTTAATAAAAATGGTTTTATTGTTCAGCATGGGTGGTTTGTTCATTATGATATTGTTATTTTAACTGCCCACTGGTTTACAATTATAACGGTTTAAACGCTAAAATAAAAAAGAAAAAGGATCTCTAATGGCATTTGTTCGATTTATTATTACTTTAACAGTTATATCCCTGTATTTAAGCGCATTTAATGTATCAGCGGATCAAAGTTATAATGACTTTGTAAAAGGCAAAATTTTACAACAAGGTTACTTTTCATTTTATAACGATGAGAACAAGGGCAAAATTTATCTGGAAATAGATAAATTTGAACAACAATTTTTATTTCAATCAGGCTTACCTTACGGTATAGGTTCTAATGATATTGGCTTAGATCGTGGCCAACTTGGCGATACTCGCTTAGTGCAATTTGAACGGGTTGGCGATAAAGTGTTTTTGCGTCAATTAAACAGTTATTATCGAGCTGACAGTAATAATGTTCAAGAACAAAAAGCAGTAGAACAAGCATTTGCCAGTTCCATTATTTGGGGATTTAAAGTCACCAAAGTTGATGGGAAAAGCGGTAAAGTATTAATCGACTATACGCCATTTTTATTATCAGATATTCATCATTTAGCGACACAATTAAAAGCCACTAAACAGGGTAACTTTAAAATTGATAGTAGCCGCAGTGGTATTTATAGCAAACGAACCAAAGCTTTTCCTAAAAATACCGAACTTGAAGCTATTGTTACCTATACTGGCAATGATGCAGGAAAATATTTACGTAGTGTTACGCCTGACGCTACAGCAGTGTCGGTGCATCTTCATCACTCGTTAATTAAACTCCCTGATAATCAATACAAAACGCGAGTATTTCATCCATTTAGTGGCTTTTTGTCGATGGAATATGCTGATTATGCCAGCGCAATTGATCAACCTTTATTAAAGCGCCTAATTCCTCGACATCGTTTAACTAAAAAAGATCCGCACGCTACCGTTAGCGAAGCAGTAAAACCGATTATTTATTATCTTGATGCCGGTGTACCTGAGCCCGTTCGTTCAGCGTTAATGGATGGTGCCTTATGGTGGGATCAAGCGTTTAGCGCGATTGGTTACAAAAACGCGTTTCAAGTTAAATTATTGCCCGAAGATGCCGATCCTATGGATGTTCGTTACAACGTTATTCAATGGGTTCACAGAGCAACGCGCGGTTGGTCTTATGGTTCATCGGTTACTGATCCACGTACAGGTGAAATTATTAAAGGCCATGTAACGCTAGGTTCGTTACGTGTTCGTCAAGATTATTTAATTGCGTTAGGTTTAACTTCACCATTTAAAACGGCTACAACCGATACCCGTGTGATGAAAAATATGGCATTAGCGCGTATTCGACAATTAGCTGCGCATGAAGTAGGTCACACTTTGGGATTGGCGCATAACTTTTCAGCGAGTGTAAATAACCGCGCATCAGTAATGGATTATCCACATCCATTGATCACCATTAACGAAAAACAGGCAAATGAGCAAAATTTGCCAAGTTTAAGTTTAGAAAATGCTTATGCAACGAATATTGGTGAATGGGATAAATATACTATTGCTTATGGTTATGGTGATTATCCTCCCAAACAAGAACCCAAAAAGCTCGCTGAGTTAGTTGCTAATGAACAAGCTCAAGGCTTTAAATATATGTCGGATCCAGATGCTCGACCAAAATCAGGTGCAAATGCCGACGGACATTTATGGGATAACGGCGAAAATGCGGCAACTGAATTAGAGCGAGTGTTAAAAGTACGTAAAATTGCGCTTCAACAATTTGGTATAAACAGTATTAATGTAGGAACGCCATTTTCTGAATTAGAACAAGTGTTAGCACCGATATATAATTTTCATCGCTATCAAGTAGAAGCCGCCGTTAAACTGGTCGGAGGGTTAAATTATAGTTATTCGGTGAAAAATGCGGATTCAACCAATGCTGAACTTACAATAGTTGGTGCTAAAAAACAGCATCAAGCCTTAACGGCATTGTTAAAAACATTAGATGCAAACACCTTATTATTACCCAAAAATATCATTGCACTGATCCCTCCTAAAGCTTACGGTTACAGTCGAAATCGTGAAAGCTTACCGAGTAAAACCGGCCTAAGTTTTGACGCAGTAACTTTGGCCGAAGCCAGTGCGCAACATACTATTACATTGTTATTAAACAAAGAACGTTTAGCACGGTTAGCACAACAATCGTCAGCAAATTCTAGTATTCCTTCGGTAGCTCAATTATTTAATAAATTAGTCAGTGAAACATTACAAAAACCTGCCAAAAGCGGTTTGCAAGATGTTATTCAACAACGCATTAATCAATTGGTGGTGAATCAACTTTTAACCTTGTACCTAGATAACACATTAGTGACAGAAGTACGTGCTGAAGTTTTTGTAGCACTGAGCGATCTTGAACGTTGGCTACAACAGAAAACTAAAACGCAAAGCGCGAGCAAACGTTTTTATGCGCATTATCGCTTACTTATTCAGCAAGTGAACTATGGTTTAAATCAAGGTAAGCAAATTACGCCAGTCGTTGAAACGAGCATGCCTCCGGGTTCACCTATTGGATCTTAATGCCTCAGAAAAGTAAAAGCGCAGGGTCACTGCGCTTTTACTGAGTCATTGATTTATTTGAAGGGTGTTATTTAAGTAAAGGGTGATCTTTCGGTAATTGTTTAGAGATCCAAATGGCTAATTTGTGTTTCATGTTCATTTGATCTTCTTTATCTTTTGCCAGAGCTTGAACCAAACCGTCTTGTACTAATAAACGATATAAGCTTTCTACTTTCTCTTTTGCCGCATCGGTTGGAGAAAAATTTTTATAGCCACGGTTCTGTGCATATTTTTCACCAATTTCTATGGCTTTTTTCAGTAATTCATTTTCATTTTTAAGCTTTTTCATACTTTTTCCTGCTGAAGATAAATATTGGTTGTCAGAGTTTACTTTTTCTCTGAAATCAATAGTGCAATTAATCGCGGTTCAGCTTATTATCCTAACCAATTTTTTACAACTAACCATTTAAGTATTTATAAAAGAGAGCGGTAATGACTAATATTTCATCTTCATCTGGCCTACGCCAATTATTAAAAACAGTTGCTGTTGTTACAGCGTTAATAACAACCAACTTAGCACATGCGACCATTGTTGAATTTGAAACATCTCAGGGCAATTTTCAAGTAAATTTATATGATCAAACCACCCCCAAAACGGTAGAAAACTTTTTAGCTTATATTGAGCAAGGTCATTACACTAATTCAGTTATCCATCGCGTAGTGCCTAACTTTATTGTACAAGGTGGTGGTTTCAACTTTAGCGGTGCATGGCCATTAACACGCTTAAGTACCAATGCAAGTGTTATTAACGAGCCTATTTACTCAAATGTAAAAGGTACGATTGCTATGGCAAAGCAAGCAAGTGATCCTAACAGCGCTACCGATCAGTGGTTTTTTAATTTAGTGAATAACAGCAGCAACTTAGATGTACAAAATAGCGGTTTTACGGTGTTTGGACAAGTGATAGGTGAGGGTATGACCGTACTTGAAAAAATAGCAGGATTATCGCTATGCCAAGATATACCTATGGACAATTATTCAAGTCAAAATTGTGCAGATCAAAGTGTACCAGGTTTAGATAATTTTGTTGTGATCAACCAAATCACTATTGTTGATTCGTCAGCGGCAACCGAAACGACGGTGACTAAGCCGAAAAACACCTTAATAAACCAACCCCCAGCATCAACTCCAAGCGGTGGTAGTGGCGGTGGAACGTTAGGTTTTACCGGTTTGTTTTTATTAGTTTTAAGTTTGTTTAGAAAAAACTTTTATAGAAAGAGTGTGATTGAAAAGTAAAGAACAAGCGAAATAAAAGGGCAAGAATTTTAGGATGAGTAATATTGCTAACACCCACATTTTTTTGTTTATTGCTGCAATATTAAATGCTGTAGTTGCTATTGCTCATCTTGGTTGTATTGCCTTTGGCGCATCTTGGTATCGATTTTTCGGTGCTGGTGAACAAATGGCGATATGGGCTGAACAAGGTAATATAAAATCAACGCTTATTACTGCATTTATAAGCTTAGTGTTATTCAGTTGGAGTTTGTATGCTTTGTCTGCAGCAGGCTTTATAGTTAAGCTACCTTTAACAAAGTTTGTTTTAATTATTATAACCAGTATTTATTTTTTACGGGGTATAGCAGGACTATTTTTGATCGCTAATCCTCTTGGCCGTTCTCCTGATTTTTGGCTGTGGAGCTCTATTATTTGTTTAATTTTTGCTGTAATTCATGGCATTGGTTTACAACAAAGTTGGGCAAGTATTTAAGGTAGAAAGGCTATCTATGACACAGTTTATTTCATTACTTCGTGGCATTAATATTAGCTGATTTTATTTTATATAGGTTTATTTGTTTTTTCTTATTACCAACATGATTATGACTATATGCTTTTGTTAACTGAAATATATATAGGATTTATTGTCTTTCATTTTATTATTTTTAATGCGCTAAAAAAAATATTAACAGAAATTTTTACAACGCAATAAAGTTTTTAAATGTGATAATCTCGCGCTAATAAGCCATAAATAAGTTCGTCGTGCCATTCGTTATCAGCTAATTTACTATGTTCGCGTAAACAGGCTTCGCGCTGCATACCTAGCTTTTCCATAAGGCTATATGAAGCTTGGTGATCCGCTACACAATAAGCCAATAATTTATGAATTTTAACTTGCTCAAATAAAAAGTCGCGCACACATTTCGCCGCTTCAAACGCGTAACCTTTACCATGAAAATCGTAATGAAACCGGTAACCTATTTCTACGCGTTTAAACTCTAACGATTCAATATTTAGACAAACCATACCAATAAGTTCGCTGTTTTCGCTTACTGCTGGTTTTATATGAGCAACCAGCATTAACCATTGACCTTCTTCTCCGTGCCAATCGTCGATACATTGCTGTACTTTTTTTTGTGTTGCTTCAAGACTAGTGATTGGGCGGATATAGCGCATTAACTGCTCATTTTGTTCATGGGCAACCATTTCATCAAAATCGTCGGCAGTAATTTTGCTTAAAATTAGCCGTTCTGTTTCAAGTTCAAGTGTTTTTATTTGTGCAACTAATTTGGCTATTTCCATTGCATATGTCCTTTTTGTCTATTTTTCTGTGGTTTGTATTAAATGAACATCTCGTTGTGGGAATGGAATAGTAATTTTTGCTTGTTTTAGTGCTAAATAAATTGCTTTATACGCATTATGTTTGGCTTCATAAAAATTAGCGGTGGGAGTCCATGCACGAACACTTAAATTTATTGCGCTATCGGAAAATTCATCAATTCCTATTTGAGGTTTTTTTTCATGGCTAATAAAGTCAAGTTTACTGAACGTTTCTTCAAGTAAGGTTACAACGTCAAGGGGATTATGATGGTAAGCAATACCAACACTTAATTCGAGTAAGGTATTTTCATCTGAATTGTGTAAAACCTCGCCGACAATATGTTTATTTGGGATCATTATCTTTACGTTATCTTCGTCGCGTAAAATGGTGTAAGCAAGTAGTACTTCTTCAACCACACCTTTAACACCTTGTACGGTGATAGTGTCACCAACGACAAATGGACGTATTAAAATAATATTAAAACCAGCAGCATAGTTAGCTAATAGGCCTTGCAAAGCCAAACCTGCACCTAAAGAAACGGCACCAATAGCCGCGATAAAAGGGGTAACACTAATACCTAATTTACCTAACGATATAATAGTTATCATTACGACAAGAAGCATTTTTGTAGTGTTTGCAATAAATCGACTTAAGGTAATATCTAATTTTTGTTTCTCACATAAGGTTAAAACCCAACGTCCCACTTTGTTTGAAAACCAATAACCAATAAAAAATATAATTAATGCGCCAAGTAATTGAAAACTATAATTGGCAAAGAAGTTCATGATCAGATCATAAAATTTGCTAACTTGGTCTAATTCATCTTTTAGTAAAACGGTGGGAGCGAGTGAGTTGGCAGCGGCAGCGGGCATAAATATTATCCATTGTTGTTCGTTTTTTGTGTAATGTTGAGATCCTGAAACAAGTTCAGGATGACGTCAAGTAGAAAGTTTAGGATAAGGTTAAATGGAAAATTTAGGTTAAAGTTAAGTGCACAGTTCAGTATGGTAGTTAAGGATAAAGTTTAATGTCTTATTGTGATTTGGGGATCGGTGTTTATATCACCCTCAATGTCTACGGTGGCAGGTTTATCACCAAGCAAAAGAACAACAATACTTTCATATTCAGAAATGCGCATAAAGCTTAGTTCGTAGCCAAAACCACTTAATGAACTAACGGCTGATTTTTGTGCATCGTTTAGGTGAGACCACAAGACATGTTGGTTTACTTGAAAATGGCGGCGCTCTTCAGAGGGAAGTTTTTCGTTTGGCATAATAAATAATATCGTCTTCAAAGTAACTTATGGTAAACAAAAGTATAGACCTAAACTTTTGCTTTAGATATTCTATTTTTTAACCTATTTAACGAGTTACAGTTTTTTTTGTGTGATCAATTGAGTAATAGCCTCGTTTATTTTGGTAATTACATGAGGATGAATATCAATATAAGTATTGCTGATATAAAGACCAAAGGGTTTTTCTACTTCAATCATTTTATGGTAAAGATAATACTGATCTTTAGATAGAATTGTCTCGAATGCGGCTTCTGCAACAAATACAGCGTTAACTCTATTGGCTAATAGCATTTTATTTAGCGCTGTTGCATTGTTAGGTTTACCCACAATAGAATAATCATTCTGTTGTAACCATTGTTGTGTGTTTGTGTTTAAAATAGTGCCCACTTTCGCATTTCTTTTAAATCTACGTTTTAGCGGTGTTAGGCCTGAACCTGCTTTAAAATACCAACACCAACGGTTAATCATTATCGGTTTAGAGAAGGTGGCAATATCACTTCTTTCCTTGTTTTCAGAAGCTAAAAATATACCATCTACTTTTCCTTGTTGCATTAACAGCATAGCCACCTTGTAATCCTTCACAATTTGTACGGTATAATTGATATGGCTTAGTGCCATGATTTTTTTGATTTTATCAACCCCAACACCTGATAACTGACCATTTAATTTATACGTAAAGGGAGGAAAATCAGGCACTACAAACTTTAATGGAGTACTAAATGTGTCGGCGCCATAACTGGTTGAAGTAATAAAACAAAGGAGGCTCAAAATGTAAAAAAAGATCGATTTTATTTTTTTTAGCCGGAACAATAAGTACATTAATATTACCTCTTTTCTTACCATGTGGAGAACTGATTATCCTTTGTTTTCAGTTGATTTATTAATCATAGCCATGTTTTTTGTTTTTGCCACAATAGCCCTAACATCGGAGAGTGATTTATTGGCATCGTAAACAATTCCGTCATTTTAAAGTCATCAATAATTGGTGTTTTTGTATCACCTGACGCTTCTTAATTACTGTGGGGTATAAATTTTTTCTGCAGGGTTAAATTGAACCCAAGAGGTTAAAATATATTTGTTTGACGATTTTGGAATGTTACCTCTGTGAGTATGAGTAAATCCACAGGGTGCAATTACCATGGTGCCTGCTTTAGGTTTAACACTTTTATTCTGATAAAAAAAGTCAGTTTCACCACCTTCTTCAACATCGTTTAAATAAATAATAAATAAAAAGATGCGATGTAGCGCATTGTTTTCACCCATTTGTGGGTAAATTTCAGAATGCCAATAGCCGTAATTACCTTTGCCTTGCTCATATTTTTGTGCGTTTATTGGGGCTAATCTAAATAAGTAACGCATTAAGTTCATCGCATTAGGTTTACCTATTTCTTCAAAATTATCGATAGTAAGTTGTACCGGTTTTTTAGTGGTTGGATGTTGTACGGTTAACGAAATTCCGCTAATTAAACTAAAAAAATATTTTTGGACGTAAGCGGTTACTTGCTCAGTACATGCTTGTGTTATGGTTTGTAATGCAGGATGAAATTCTTGATGCTGATTAATATAAATATCGTGACTTATTTTTTTACTTGTATCAATACCTCCTCCTGTTCGGCCTTGATATTTGTGTTGGCTTTGATCAAATTGTTGAATAAAGTTTTGGCAAAATTCTTTAGATAAAACATTGGGGTAAATTTCAATAAAATCGGTCATACTCATTATCGTTGTTATAAGTTTAAAAATATTAATTTGAACATACTATAAACCAAGTAAAGAATTAGCAACGAATTGATTTGAAATATCGTTCTGTAATATTTATCTGTGTAGTATTACACTATGAAAATTTAATAAAGAGATTTAGCTGTGTATAGTGAAACAATAACCACAAGATTTAGTGATACCGATGCGTTAGGGCATATCAACAATACTATGGTGCCAATATGGTTTGAGGGTGCGCGCGATCCAATATTTCGCTTGTTTAGTCCTGAATTAAAACTGAGTGAATGGCCGCTAATTTTAGCTAAAATTGATGTCACATTTCATGCACAGATGTTTTATGGCCAAACATTGGATCTAAAAACCTATATAAGCAGAATTGGCGGAGCATCGTTTGATGTTTACCAAGAAATATGGCAAAACGATACCTTATGTGCCTCTGGAACGGCAGTGATGGTGAATTTTTGCTATAAAAACCAAAATTCGGAAAAAATTCCAGAAAATATTAAAATTGAGTTACAACAGCACTTTATCCAAAAGAGTGAAAATAACGCTTAACTAAAGCGGTTATTTTATGGATAATAACCAGTTATCAAAACAGTATTAATTGTTGTTCAATTGAACTTTAAATAACCAAAACAAACACGGAAATGTGATTGTAGGCAAAATAGAATAAGGTTTTTTCATGGCAGGTGTTAACAAAGTAATAATTATCGGTAACTTAGGGAAAGATCCTGAAGTTAAATTTATGCCAAATGGCGGTGCAGTTGCCAATATCACAGTAGCAACCTCTGATACATGGAAAGATAAGCAAACTGGTGAGCAAAAAGAAAAAACTGAATGGCATCGTATTTCGATTTTTGGCAAGCTTGCTGAAATTGCAGGCGAGTACCTTAAAAAAGGTTCAAAAGTTTATATTGAGGGCGCTTTACAGACTCGTAAATGGCAGAATCAACAAGGCCAAGATCAGTATACAACTGAAGTTGTTGTACAAGGATTTAATGGCACAATGCAGATGTTAGATTCTCGTGGTGGTCAAAATGCAGGGCAAAACCAAGGTGGTTTCTCTAATCAAGGACAGCAAAATCAAGGTGGTTTTACTGGTCAGCAAGCACCTCAAGGTGGTTTTCCCGCACAGCAACCAAGTGGATTTTCTAATCAACAAGCACCGCAACCTCAAGGTGGTTTTTCTAACCAAGGTCAGCACCAACCTGCGCCACAGTCGCAAGGTGGTTTTACAAATCCAGCACAACAAAATGCTGTGCCACAAGGCGGGTTTTCTGGTCAACCTAATCAAAGTGGTTTCTCAAATCAAAACCCACAACAAACGGCTAAATTAAATCCACAAGAACCTGATATGGATTTTGATGACGATATTCCGTTCTAGGAAACGTATAATGTAAAGAAAAGGTGAGCTTATGCTCACCTTTTTTCGTTTTAAAACAAGCCTTTGTTATTTTTTGCTAATGATAAATAATCAAATAAGTCGTGGTTATTATGTTTGATAGTAAATAAGGAGGTTATAAGTGCTACGTGGTTCGTTATATTTTACATTTATCGCCTTTTTACCTTTAATGTTGTTTATATTTGACATAAAATACGCTCTTGCTGTTTGAAATATTAAACAAACGTTATTTATAAAGTTAAAATAAGCGGAGAAAACCATGAGCCAATATCCTGATTCATATTATGCCGCCTCATGCAATAGAGGTTCGGATTATCCACAATTATTAGGTGATCATAATGCCGATATTTGTGTTGTTGGTGGCGGATACAGTGGTTTATCAACCGCGATAGCATTGCAAGAAAAAGGCTACCAAGTGGTGTTACTCGAAGGGGCTAAAATTGGTTTTGGTGCATCGGGTCGTAATGGTGGACAACTGGTTAATAGTTTTAGCCGTGATATTGATCATATTGAAAAGCATTATGGTCAAACGACTGCGCAGGCTTTAGGTGACATGGCTTTTGAAGGTGCTGATTGTATTCGTGATTTAATCAAACGCTACAATATTGATTGCGATTACAAGCAAGGTGGATTTTTTGCTGCTTTTACTGATAAGCAAATGAAAGGCTTAGAGGATAAAAAGGCGTTGTGGGAACGTTTTGGTAATAACAAGTTAGCCATGATTGATGGTAAGGATGTCAAGAAGGTTGTCGATACCGATGCTTATGTTGGCGGCTTAGTCGACAATCATTGTGGTCATATTCACCCTTTGAAATTAGCATTAGGTGAGGCCGCAGCATTAGTTGCTATTGGCGGACAAGTGTTTGAGCAATCGAAAGTTATTGCTATTGAACAAGTTAAAGAGGGGTTGAATGAATCTGTTATGGTTAAAACCGCACAAGGCAGAGTCAGCGCAAAAACCCTCGTTTTGGCTGGTAATGCTTATATGGGGAATTTATTGCCTGAGCTGGCGAAAAAATCGATGCCGTGCGGCACGCAAATTGTTACGACTGAAGTGTTGCCAGAAGCTTTAGCAAAATCACTAATCCCTTCTCAATACTGTGTTGAAGACGTAAATTATAAACTGGATTATTATCGCGTAACCGCCGATAACCGTTTGCTCTTTGGTGGCGGTGTTACTTATGGTGGCGGCGATCCCGCCAGTATCAAAAAATTTCTTAAACCGCATATGGATCAAATTTTTCCTGCGATGAAAGACTATAAATTGGCGTATGCGTGGGGTGGCGATTTCTTATTAACCATGAGCCGTTTGCCGCAATTAGGTAAAATTGGTAATAATATTTATTACACTCAAGGGTATAGTGGTCACGGTGTCAATACCTCACATTTAGGCGGAAAATTATTAGCAGAAGCTATTTGTGGTGAGCACAACCGTTTTGATGTTTTTGCCAACTTGCCCCATTATAATTTTCCCGGCGGACGCTTATTCAGAGTACCTGCGGTGATGATGGGCGCTTGGTACTACGGTGTGCGCGATAAGCTAGGTATTTAAGTTAAGTATACCCGCTGCATTTGATCTTGCATTTTTAGGTGGAGCGGGTATAAATTTCACTTTCGTGTAAGTAAGTCACCGTACTTTTTGTCATGACAGCTCAAAAAAGAGCGTGAGATGAATGGCACGATATCGTAAATAAAATGGCTAGATTAGTATTTTTGGGATGAATAATATTTTTGATATGAGTATTAGTACAGTAAAGATTTAAAAAGATTATAACTTTGTTCTTTTATAACAATGGGGGTAAGCTAATAAAAAAAATAATTTTTAGGAATTAAATAAAATGAATATGGATATAATTGTAGGTATTGCTCTTTTAGGCACTTGCTGGTTGTTAATAAAACGCTTAAAACGTAATAAACCTAAAGTTCAATATAAAATGGCGGGTAATTCAAACGTTAAATTTTCTCCTGCATCCTCATCATTAAACAACGTTGTCGGTAATACCGATAACGAAAAAAAACAATTACTAAATAAACCATTAGCAACACCGGACATTGAAGCAATATCTGCTGAGTTTTTAAATTTTCAACTCAATACCAGCGATAAACTTAGCACGGAACAACAAAAAACGGTTGCTGATATTGCACAATCATTTCATCGTCCCCATCCTCTTTTGTTGCCACTCGCTCAACGTTCATTTGAACCTAATGAATTATTTGATTTAATTAAAACTGATGCAGAGATCACAGCAAAAATATTAAAAGAAGTGAATTCAACTCGATTTTCTTTAATGCAACCGATCACTAACGTTAATCATGCGATCCTTTTTTTAGGTGTGATACCGGTAAAAAGTATTGCTATGCAATTAGCGATTGAAAGTGATGTGAAGTTTGAAAACAAAGCGCAAAACAAAGCATATAAAAGGCTTTGGAAAGCGAGTTATTTGTCTAGCGCTTTTTGCTCACTTATTGCAAAAAAAATGAGTGGAGATAACGCTGCAGAATTATCTACCTGCTGTTTGTTGTCGTATTTAGGGGATTTGGCTATTTTGTCTTACGATCCCAGTATTGCAGAATATTATAGTGAAAATTATACTTTTTTTGAACGAACTCAATTTATTCAAAATAAATATGGTGTTAATTCTGCAATGATTGGAAATTTTATTGCGAAAAAATGGCAATTGCCAGAGACAATAGCTGTGGGGATCGATAATAGCTTGTTAATGATAACCAATAAACGAGAATTAACTAAGTTATCGATTCGTGAATTAAAGGCATTAGTTTTGTGTTATGTGTCGTGCAGATTAAGTGATTTAGTCGCTTTTCAAGAAATAAAGGTTATGCCTGAATTAAACGAAGTGAGCTATGAAGCAACAGGAAAAACAGAATTTTATTATATTCAACGTCATATTGAGCAAGCTAATTTGGCAAACTTAAATCAAGTGACAGCAGAACCGTCATTTAGAGTAACAATGAATAAACTTATATCTCAAGTAGATTGTTAATTTAGCCAACTAAGTATTATAAACCCAAAATAACTAGCCAAGTGCTAACCAAAACGCAACGGCAATCATTAATGTGCCTGAAATTTTGTTAAGGGTTTTAACATTTTCACTTTTAGTTAATGTTCTGCCAATCGTTTTACCGCCAGTGGCATATATTAACATGCAAACTAATTCTGAAATCATAATTACCACTACTAATAAACTTAACTGAGGAACTAATGACTTGTTGGTGTTTATAAAAGGAGGTAAAAGTGAAATCATAAATGCCCAGCCCTTAGGGTTAGCTATTGCAGTTATAAAACCTTGGGAAAATAAAACGCGTTTACGAATGTTTTTTGCGGCGCTATTGTTGTGGCTAAGTGCTAGTTTTCCTTTTGAACGCCACATATTAATACCAATATAGAATAAATAAAAAGCACCTAAAAATTTAACAATACTAAAAAGAAGTGGTAATTTCAGCATAATTGCTGAAACGCCAATAACCGCTGAAATTGCAACACAAGCGACGCCGATAACCTCTCCCCACATCATCCATAATGTTCTGCGTACACCTATAGACATACCTAAAGTCATCGCTAAGGTCATGCACATACCTGGTGTAATTGAGATCAGAAACATGGTTGGAATAAAAAGAGAAAGCAGAGTGTAATCAATCAAGTTAGTATACTTACTTTAATAAAAAAATGATCTTAGCCGTGTGTAGTTATCTTCGTCAATATCTTTATTTACAACGAGTAATTAAACATAAACAAATTTTATTGATGTGGTATTTTATCACCTTGTTTACTATGCTTTATTTGCACTATTTATTAGGGTCTGTTGATCTTTCAGTTTATAGCTCTGTTGCACTTGAAAAAGATGGCAGTCGAGGCGCTTAATGTAATGTTTGGTTGTTCCAAATGCACATTAAGCAACAAAGAGTGACACTTTTTCAAGGCAACCCAAGGGGCTATGACTATTTTTCAAGCTAACATCGTTAAAAATGGTTAAAGTAGAATGACTACATTGCACAATTTTTGTCTTGTTATCTTAAAAAATAGTCTATAGCAGAGACTAAAATGAAAGATCAACAGACCCTAAGGAATACCATGAAAAAAATACTACTTAAAATGATATTACTTACTTTTTTAATGTTGTGTAAAAATGAAGTGTACGGACAAAACGTTGAACAAAAAACGTCTAAATATTGGCAGGTAAATAGTCATAATGCTAAATCCTTACCGGGAAAAATAATAGTCAGTAAAGCCAGTAAATCAGAAAAATTCAAATTAAATATTAATAAGTTAAGTAGCTTTTTAAACGTAAGTAACCGCCGAATAATCAGTGTCCCATTACCGAATGGTCATTACGCTGAATTTAAACTGTTTCCCACAAATGTTATGCCGTTGGAATTAGCACAAAAGTACCCAAGTATTTTAACGTTTGATGGTGTTCAGATTGAAAATCCGCAAAATAAAGGTAAGTTTGACCTTACTCCTCATGGTTTCCATGGGGCTTTTAGTTATGGTGGAAAAAGGATTTATATAGATCCTCTGTATCAAGGAGATAATGTAAATTACCAAAGCTACTTTAGAGAAAATTCGCTACCATTAAAAGGGGTAAAATATCATAAAAAACAACCTCCAATAGCGCATAATTTCTTACTTGAACAGTCAAATAAAACATTAAATCAACAAACTAACAATAGTTATTCTCAACGTAATGCTGTAGGAAACTTACATACTTATAAAATTGCTATTTCAGCAACAGGTGAATACAGTACTTTTCATGGTGGTACTAAAGCATTAGCGCTCGCCGCAATAGTAACAATGTTAAATAGGATTAATGAGGTATATCAACAAGATGTAAATGTAAAATTAGAATTGGTGGCGCAAAATGATGCCATTATATTTTTAGATGCTAGCACTGATCCTTTTGATAATACTGACAATGACATTGATGTAAACAGTGATGTTATTAACAATGCGATTGGCGTTAATAATTATGATATTGGTCATATTGTTGGTACAGGTGGCGGAGGATTAGCCAGTCTTGGTGTTGTGTGTAGTTCGTTTAAAGCCGAAGGGGTTACCGGCAGCCCAGCACCAACGAATGATACCTTTTATATCGATTTTGTTGCGCATGAACTAGGCCATCAATTTGGCGCAAACCATACATTTAATGGTACCACTTCTTCTTGTGAAGGTAATCGTTCATCGACAAGTGCGTATGAGGTTGGTAGTGCTTCAACTATTATGGGATATGCCGGAATTTGTGGTGAAGAAAATTTGCAGAACAATTCCGATCCTTATTTTCATATTCACTCTATTGATCAAATAAAGTCTTTTATTCTAGGTACAACAGGAAGTTCTTGCGGTACCAGTGAGGCTAAAACCAACCACATTCCCTCTGTTGATGCAGGCATTGATTATACTATTCCAGCTAGAACAGCATTTGTATTAACAGGGCAAGCAACGGATGTTGAAAATGATAATTTAATCTATAGCTGGGAAGAATTTGATCTTGGTACCGCTTCGGCAAGTAAATTAGAGGCGCAAACCGATGATGGCAGCAGGCCGTTGTTTAGAAATTTTTTACCCAAAAGTACAGCAAGTCGCTATTTTCCAAAATTAGCAGATTTGGTGAACAATCAAAGTAGTTTTGGTGAAAGTTTGCCAACAACTGATCGTGATCTTAATTTTCGTTTAGTCGTAAGAGATACACAAGGAAACGTAGCAGACGATGCAACTAAAGTCACAGTATTAGCTAATAATGAAGGTTTTCATGTTATTGAACCCAGTATCAATTCAAATTGGAATAGTAGCCAACAAACCGTTACTTGGTATACAGCAAATAGTGAATTAGCGCCTATAAATTGTAATCAAGTTGATATATCGCTATCTCAAAATAGCGCGACAAGTTTCGAATGGTTGTTATTGAGCCAAACCCCAAATGATGGTAGTGAAATAATAAATTTGCCCAATATAGTAACAAACCAAGGACGCATTAAAATAGCATGCAGTAATAATGTGTTTTTTGCTATTAATGCTAGTGATATTAGCATTACCTCAGATGGAAGTACTTTTGATAGTAAACCTGAATTTGTTAGTCAAGCCGTTTTAACGTTAGCAGAAGATCAAAGTTTAACCATTACTAAAAGTGATTTTAGCTTTGCAAATAATCTACAAATTGACACGTTAATTATTGGAGAGGGTAGTAATTATCAAGTCAATGGAAGCACCATAACACCCATGAGTAACTTTAATGGTGAGTTAAGCGTGGCGATCACCGCCACCAAAGGAGCCTTTACCAGCGACATTTTTATAGCAAGTATTCGCGTGAGTGCGGTAAATGATTTACCTATCGCTAATAACGATAGCGCTATTGTTGAACAAGATTCTAGTAATAATCTTATTGATGTAATTGTCAATGATAGCGATGTCGATAATGATATTTTAACGTTAACCGATATTAACTATAGCGGTGCTGGTAGTGTCAGTATTAGCCAAAATAAAGTAAGTTACAGTCCCGCGGTAGAATTTAGTGGTAGTGAATCGTTAACTTATATCATTAATGACGGTAACCAAGGGACTAGTAGCGCCAACTTAACCATAACAGTTAACGCGAAAACTGTGGTTGTCGACAATAGCACTAATAGTGGAAGTTCTTCGGGTGGCGGTAGTATGTGGTGGTTAATAGCGCTTTTATTTTTAACATTAGCCTCTAAAAAACATTCGTTAATAGAAATTATAAAATCATAAAAATTAATAAAGGAAGCTATCAATGAATAATGTTTTGAATACCAAATGGTTAATTACAGTAATACTCTTTTTGTTTTTGAATGCGTGTGGTGAACAAGCACAAAACCAAAAAAAAAATCAAAAAAATAACTTAGTTATTAGTGAAATAGAATCAAGTAAAAACAATACCCTTGATAAAATATCCTCAACTTTATCTACAGAAACAAAAATAAGGCTAATTAATGAATTAGCACTTGCCAAAAAAAACAATGATACACGTCTATTTGCCACTAAAGGGCGAAGAGTTGTTATCGTTGGTATTGATCCCGAAAAATTTGAACAAGTAAAAAAAATGTGTGGGATAAAATTTTTATCTAACAGTGGTGATGTTATTAAAAATGAGCAAGATAAAGCGGCGCGACTTGCTAATTATCGGTTTGCACAAGCCTATAATAAACAAATAGTAGGCGGCTGTTTAAACTAGAGATTTTCAATGTTTAATTAAATTTTTAATAAACATCAAATAATTATTTGTTTTTACAAAGTACGAAATATTTAGTTACACTATCAATTAAACCTTTTTCATCAATTTGCTACATAATACGCACAAATAATTACTTAATATTACTTTTTATGACTTTACTGCTAAATACTAAAATAAAATCAAAATTTATCACTAGTTTATTATTCATTATTTTTTTTCCCTCATTAGTTTTTGCCAAAAATATACTTTCTCTTACAACTCAAAATCAAACGATTCAAGTTGATGGTGTATTGAATGAATCTGTTTGGAAAAATGCTACTAAAATGGAGCTTAGCTATGAAAATAGACCCGCAGAAGGCACCATTACTCCGATTAAAACAGCAGTTTATCTTTATGAAGATGGGCATAATTTAAATGTAGCAATTAAAGCCTTTGATCCTAACCCTGAAAATATCCGAGCTTCTTTAAGAGACAGAGATGCGCTTTGGCAAGATGATAACATCGCCTTAATTATTGACACCTTTAATGATGAACGCAGTGGTTATGAATTTCTTGTAAACCCGTTAGGTGCACAAGCTGATTTACGCATGAAAGATACAAACGGTTGGGATGAAGATCCCTCTTGGGATGCTATTTGGGATAGTGCAGGAAAAATAACTGAATTTGGTTATGTTATTGAAATGAGCATTCCATTTAGCGCGTTACGCTTTCCTGATACTCAAGGGAAATTAACATGGAATATTGCGGTGATGCGAAATTATCCTCGTGATATAAAAAAACAATTTTCAACCTATAAAGCCGATCGCAATCTTAAATGTAATTTATGTCAGTTTGATCAAATTGTGGGCTTTGAAAAAATAAAAAGTGGTAACAATTTTCAGATCACGCCAACGTTAACGGTGTCACGTGCCGATGAAAAACCTGAAGTGCCAGGTGAATGGCAAGAAGGCAGTATAAAAGCCAACCCTGGATTAGATGTACGTTGGGGGATCACCAAAGATATGGTACTTAATGCCACAGTAAAACCTGATTTCTCACAAGTAGAAGCTGATGCGGGTCAGCTTGATATAAATAATACTTTTTCGTTGTTTTTCCCCGAAAAACGGCCGTTCTTTTTAGATGGATCCTCTTATTTTGATACATCCAGTTTTAATCTTGTGTATACCCGTAACATTGCTGAACCTGATTATGGTGTGAAACTAACAGGTAAAACCAACGATCACAGTTATGGCGTTATGGTTGCTAATGATAAAGACACCACTTTTTTAATCCCGAGCAGCCAAGGATCTGATATAGCGTCATTGGGGGAAAAATCGACGGTGGCTATTGCCCGTTATAAAATGGATGTTGGCGACAGAAATAATATTGGTGTATTAGTGACTAACCGAGAAGCAACCGATTACAGTAATACCGTTGCCTCAATTGATGGTAATTATTGGTTTAGCCAAGCAGACAGTTTGCGTTATCAATTAACTCGTTCAGAAACTGATAATCCTGAGCAAGTGCAAACTGATTTTAGCATTAATGAAAAACAACAAGGTAATGCTTTGAGCTTAGCTTATAATCACAGTACCCGAGATTATAATATAAATGTTAATTATCGTAATATCGGTAAAGATTATCGTGCGGATTTAGGTTTTTTTAATCAAGTTAATTATCAAAAACTTATTATTGGTGGCCGCCGAACTTATTACGGCGATAAAAACGATTTTTTAACCCAATGGGGTTACTCTGGTGATTGGGATAAAACCTATGATCAAGATGGACAGTTATTAGAAGAAGAATATGAATTGCACGGTAACATACAAGGACCTATGCAGTTGTATAGTAATTTTGGTGTTGTTACGCGTAAGCGATTTTATGATCATGTATATTTTAATGAAAGCCAATTTAAAACTTATATTCAAGTTACACCAATATCAGGGTTGAGATTAGAAGTATTTTCTCGTTTTGGTAGCCAAATTGACTTTTCTAATACCCGTTTAGGTCATATTTTTGCTGTTGTACCAACAGTTACGTGGGACGTAAATCAACATTTACGTATTCGTTTAAATCACGATCACACGCTGTTGAATGTTGATAGCAAACGCTTATTTACCGCTGATCAATCTGATGTTCGTTTTAGCTACCAATTTGATATGCGCAGTAAACTTAAATTAGTATTGCAATATACAAATATTAAACGCGATTTGACCGTATATAAGCAAGAATATGTTAACACTAATAAATTAAATAAGAATTATTCATCATTTGCCACACAGTTGATTTATTCATATAAAGTAAATCCTCAAACATTATTTTTTGTTGGCTATTCAGATGGTGGTTTTCAAAACGATGATTTATCCCGTTTAGAACGAGATAAGCGATCTGTTTTTACCAAGTTTAGCTATGCGTGGCAGATGTAACTTTCCTGTTTAGTGCTAGTTCTATATTGAGTATATTGTTTAAAAAGTGACGTATTAAAAACAAGTTATTTAGCGTATGAAATTTATGCTAAATAACTTGTTTTAGTAACTTATATTTAAGCACACATCATAAATTAACTAGCGTGTTTTATTTGTTTTACATTCGTTGCTTTTGAATTAATTTTTGCTGAATTAGAACTTATTCCTTCAAAATCGTTTGCCAAAAGAAATTCAGCATATTCTTTATCACTGTATGTAATATGTTTTATCAACCATTCGTTAAGTAATTCTAGCTCTTTTTCTATTTGTTGTTTATTACCCGCTTGAATATTTTTTTGATGTTGGCGTAATTCATTAATCAATTTATGATGCATCCCTGAATGTAATTCAGTTTGGGGATAAGCATAACTTGTGAATAATTCTTCTTCCCAATTAAAATGTACTTGGGTGTAAGAAATTAGGGCATTAAGTGATTGTGCAATCGATTGAGCACTGCGTTCACTTGCCGACATAATATGAACCTCATTCATCATTCCAAACATTTTTTGATGCTGGCGATCTGCTTCTTCTATACCGATGGCATAGTTTTTTTGCCATTTTAAAATAGGGCTGTTTTGAGCCTCGTTTTGAAAGTTTTGTGGATCAATTTGATAATGTTGAATATTAATACGCATTTCTTGCGACATTGCTGAAAGTTGAGAACCCGCATCGGCTAATATTTTTGCTCCGCGAGATGAATCGGTAGCGACATCGCTAATGGTAACTATGCTTCGAGACACTTCTTCTGACACCACCGATTGTTCTTCTACTGCCGCTGCAATTTGTGCGCTCATATCAGTGATCTCGTTTACTGAAGCATTAATTTCTATTAATACTTCACCGGATTTTTCTGAATACTCTACAGCTGTTTGTGCACAACGTTGACTTTCACTCATGGCATCTGCAACATCGCTAATGCCATTTTGAATCAGCTCTATCATGGTGTTGATTTCAGATGTGGAATCTTGAGTGCGCTGTGCTAGCGTTCTTACTTCGTCGGCAACCACAGCAAAACCTCGGCCTTGCTCGCCAGCGCGCGCAGCTTCAATAGCCGCATTTAATGCTAATAAATTGGTTTGGTCGGCAATGCCTTTTATTACATCTAAAATATTGGTGATGTCATTACTATTCTCTTTTAATGTGCCGACACCTTCTGCGGCATGGTTAATGTTTTCAGCCAGTAAATTAATAGCTTGCACCGTTTGTTGTACCACTTCGCTACCATGTGTTGCTTTATTGCTGGCGGTAAGCGCTGCACTAGCCCCCAGTTCGGTATTTTGTGCAACTTCATTAATAGATGCACTCATTTCGGTTATCGCGGTAGATATTTGGTCGAGTTCTTGTGACTGAGTCACCATACCGTTTGCCGCGTTAGTGCTTTCTTGCGCTACTTCGGTAGAGGTATTGGCAATTTCGTCACTCGATTTATTAATCGCGATAATTGAACGACCAATGCCTGCCACTATTTCATTCACTGCGGTGGCAATAAGCTGTAATTCGTCTTTTGTTTTTAAAGTAAGCTTGGTGTTTAAGTTACCTTCGCATATTGCGTCAGCGCTGCTCATCATTTCTTGTAAGCTATTGCGTATGGCCATGTAAATACCAATATAAGCATAAATAAGCAATAAACTAACTAAGCTTATTAAGGCAAAATAAAAATAGATGGTAGATTGTGCGTCACTAATTTGTTGTTCCATACGAGTTTTTAATATGGGTTGCATGGTGTCGAATAACGTTAAAAGTGCACTAATCGTTTTGGTACCATCACTAAAAAAATCACTTGCAGCCATAGTGGGTGAATCAGCAGAAATAATTTGCTGGTTTGCTAATGCTAAATAGTTGGTCAGTAATGTATTTGCTAGCTCATACTTATCAGTAAGTTGACGTTTGATATCGTCATCTTCTTTAAATAAATAGTTTATATCTTTGGTTAATTGAATCGCTGATTTTGTTGACGCTAACGAGGTAATTAATAACTTGTTGTTGGTAGTTAGTGCTTTTGCAGCAATAACACCAGCACCTTTACCACGTAATTTTCCTAACGCTTCTACTTGATTTGGCAAAGTATGCAATAAACTATTAATAAGGTAACTGTTGGCTGCGTCTTGATCTTGCATCATTTTTCCTTCACGACCAATTGTATCCATAAAGTTTAAAATATCTGAAATTAGCGCCGTATATTTTTTAAAAACAGTGCTAGCCTCATTATTAAAAGCCTGTGCCGTAATTTTTTGCCATTTAGCTTGAAGTTTTTCAGGTGTACCTTGAGTGTTAAATTGTTTACCTAATTGATTTTCTATTTTTAGTAATTGACTAAAATCATCATTAACGGTTTCTCGCTTAGCTGATATTTTTCCCTCTACTTTTTTATTGCCGTTTAAGTACATGTTTGTCATACCGCGGGTTTGTGCAATATGCTCAACTAATTTTCGTAAGGGTACAATGTAGTTTGATGCATCATATTCATAATTAGCAGCGGTTATTTTTTGTTGCGCCTCAGTGATGAGTAAAGAACCTAAAAACAAAAGCGGCAATAAGCATAATAAAGAAACCACAATAAATTTTGATTTGAATGAAAGATTATTTGATAACGCGATCGCGGGTGTGAAAATAGTCGACATAGCATTCCCTTACGGTGTAAAAATAACAATATAGAGGAAGCTTAGTAAACATTGAATAATTTTGTTTAACAGACATTAAAATGGTTGATTTAAATCAACAGAAATTGCTGATTTAATGTATTAGATACGTTTAATTAACTATTTTGTGATTTTTGAACGCTGAATTTTGCATCGGTTATATCTCATCACTCGGATGTTGTAATTTTTTGGTGAGCAATATGACTTTTGCTTTCGGTAGGGTAATTAGAAAATATACCATCAACACCTAAAGCTTTCATTGAGTCAATGTCGGCAACCTCATCAACGGTATAAACAAAAACCTTTAAACCTCGTTCGTGGGCATCTTTTACAAAAACATCACTAATAAAGTCAACATTAAGGTGCACAGAGTAAGCGTGTAAGTTTTGCGCAAATAACGCGTAATCTAAAGGATAACAAGCGGTTAAAGCACCAATAGGATATTGAGGTTGTTGTTGATGGATAGTATGAAGTAATTGGTGGTTAAAAGAAGATATTAATAATTGCTGTGGGCTGAAATTGCATTTTTTTTCAGCATAATTAAGAAGTTGATAAAATAATGATAAATTATGAACCCCTTTTAATTCTAAATTAATAAAACATTGGCCTGAAACTAAATCAAAAACTTCTTCTAAAGTTGGTATTTTTTCGCCTTTACCTGCATCTAAGCTACGTAAGTATTCAAAGTTGTGTTCAGATAATTGACCTTTTCCACTGGTGGTGCGATGTAGCCAGCGATCATGTATAACAACAATTTTACCTTCTACTTCATGCAAATCTATTTCAATACCGTCAACATTAGCTTGAAGGGCGTGTTTGATTGCGCGTAGCGTATTTTCGGGTTCATGACCACTTGCACCGCGGTGAGCTATAACTTTCATATAAGACCGAATTTAAACAAAGTTAATATTAACTAACAATGTTACTAACATATAAGTATTTTTTTATGTTTACTAGTTTCTTTTTTGCTATTACTGTTTTATCTGATTATTTTTTTGAATTGCTGCGCAAACAAAAGTAATAAGTTTAGTTAAGAAATTTAACCGCTGAACACGGTAGTTAATCTCTGTTAGCGTTGTTGGTAAATTGGTTAATTTATTTCATTAAGCTGTATAGAGTGGTTAACCAGAATATGTGATGTTTCATTGACTTTAAACGAAAAAAAAGACGTCCTGAGACGTCTTTGATTATATATTTGGTGGAGCGGGGGGGAATCGAACCCCCGTCCAAAAAGCCTACATCCTCGGTACTACATGCTTAGTCGATTATTTGTTTAACCAATTAGACGCCAGTCGACAGGCTTCGTCATGGTGAGCTCGATACTATTTCGCGGTTCAGCCTCAAGCGTGCTTCCCTCGCTATCCTATTTGGGGTGACCATCGATCCTCTAAACAACAGGAAAATTTTCAAGGCGATGGCTAGCCTAAGCGGCTAGTGCGAACGTTTCGTCGTTTGCAATTATAGTTTTGCGGCTTTTTACGAGGCCAACCGCCCCTCGGCATGCACCTTGGGTTTCATGAATCTTGTCGAATCCTAGATCCGCCCCAAAGTTAAAGTGGTACTTAACTTGTTAAAACATTAAATTAAATACCAACTTAGTAGACTATTTTACCTTGCTTTAGTTCAATAAACAATTCAATAAACAGAGCGAGATAATATAAATCAACTATTGTTTGTTTTCTCATCATTAGATTATTTATCTATGGTCGTGCTTCATTATACGTTCTTTACTACGTTGCCAATCTTTTTCTTTTAGGTCGGCACGTTTGTCGTGTAATTTTTTACCTCGACCAACGCAGAATTCAAGTTTTACCCAGCAATTTTTCCAATACATGGCGGTGGCGATTAATGACAAACCATCACGATCAACCAAGCCATACAACTTATCAAGCTGTTTTCGATTAAGCAGTAGTTTTCTATCACGAACAGGATCGCATACAACATGAGAAGATGCTGCGTTTAGTGGTTGAATTTCTGCACCAAGTAAATAGGCTTCGCCGTTTTTGATGAAAACATAACAATCAGAAATGTTAACTTTACCCATGCGAATACTTTTTACTTCCCAGCCTTGTAAGCTCATACCCGCTTCAAACTTTTCACCAAGCGTGTATTCATGACGCGCTTTTTTATTTAAGGCGATGGTATTGCTATTTGATTTTTTAGATTTTTTCGTAGCCATTTTCATTCCATAACTTAATGGCGTTATTATACGGAGTTAAGCACGGTTTTAAATCGTTTAAGTAAAAATATTTTTTAAGTGAGCTTTTTATGTATTTTTGCTAAAATATTGTCATAAAAATAAAACCGTAAAATTGAAACATAGAGGGCGCATGCCAACCATTAGTCGTAGTGCATTAGTTATGTACAGTGTTGAACAAATGTATTCATTAATTAATGATGTACTGGCTTATCCTCAATTTTTACCTGATTGTAGCGATAGTAAAATAGTGTCATCAACTGAAAATGAAATGACCGCTTCATTACTTGTAGCCAAGGCGGGTATTACCCAATGGTTTACGACTAAAAATACGTTGGTAGAAAATAAACAGGTAAAAATGGATTTATTAGATGGGCCATTCAAAAAGTTGGTGGGGTGTTGGGTATTAACACCTCTATCAGCAGAGGCATGTAAAATTAATTTAGAATTAGATTACGAATTCTCTAATAAAATCTTTGCCTTAGCGTTTGGCCGTGTCTTTAATCATTTAGCGAATAATATGGTGCAAGCTTTCACTAGCCGCGCAAAAGAGGTTTATGATGTTCAAGTATGAAAACATAACTAAAATTACTGAGCACACTATGGCTAAAGACGTTGCAACAAATCAAATAGAAGTGGTTTATGGTGTGCCAGAAAAGCAAAGAATATTAACAATAATCACTGCAAAGAATACAACGGTTGAACAAGCGATAGTTGAATCGGGGATGTTGTCTTTATTTGATGAGATAGATTTAACTAAAAATAAAGTCGGTATTTGGAATCGTGCGGCAAAACTCACTGATACCTTAGAAGAGGGTGATCGTATTGAAATTTACCGCCCATTGTTGGCTGACCCAAAAGAAGTGCGTAAACGCCGCGCTGAAAAAGCTAAATTAGAAGGTCGTGCTGATAAAGTGACGGGTGGACGAGTGAATAGTTTACGTAAAAAGGATTGATTTTTAGTTGTTAGTTAAAAAGGATATTTGTATCAAAACGTTTTGTTTGTTAAAAAACCGCTGAAGTTTTATTTATAAAATATCTTTAGCGGTTTTTTATTTTATTTGCAGTTTGAATTATTGCAGTTTATAACTCTACATTATGATAAACGTGTTGTACGTCTTCACAGTCTTCGGCCATGGCAATAAATTTATCGAAATTTTCAATATCATCTTCATTGGTTAATTCCACATAAACTTGTGGAACCCAAGAAATTTCTTCAACTTCTAAGTCGTACTCTGGCATAGAGTTCGCAAATTCGGTTTTAATTTTAAAAAATTCAGTATGTGGCGCATAAACTGTAATTATGCCATCTTCTAATTCTACATCGGATACATCAATATCTGCCATCATCAAATTTTCTAATACAGCCTCATCGTCTTCACCTTGAAAGGCAAATACTGCTTGATGATCAAACATATGTGAAACTGTGCCAGTAGAGCCAATTTTAGAATTGGTTTTAGTAAAACATTGACGAACATCTTTAATGGTGCGATTGCCATTGTCTGTTAAACAATCAATAATGATCATGCAATTGCCTGGGCCGTAACCTTCGTAGCGCGCAGCTTCATAGTTTTCGCCACCTGTTCCAGAGGCTTTTTTTAGTGCATTATCTATAACATGAGCGGGTACTTGATCTTTTTTAGCTTTATCAATCATGCTACGCAAGGCTAAGTTCCCATCTGGATCTACACCGCCATTTTTAGCGCAAACATAAAGTGCTTTGCCATATTTTGAATAAACTTTAGATTTTTGTCCCGCAGTTTTGGCCATTGACAATTTGCGGTTTTGATAAGCTCTGCCCATTTTTAATTTCTCGTGTACGTTTTATTGCTAAAAAATAATGCAACGATTTTAACAGTTTTTTAATCTTATTGTGTATGCTTTTTTTAGGTTAATGTAAGATTAACGAACAGACAATAATGTTTATTTATGCTTGTTCGTATCCCAGTAGTCTTTTATTTTTAAAATTTCAGGCAAAGATTCACAAAAATACTTCACAATATTGGGGTCAAAGTGAGTACCTGAAGAGGCTTTAATTGTTTCAACTGCTTTTTCAACAGGCCAAATATCTTTGTAAGGGCGTTTCATGGTCAGTGCATCAAATACATCAGCAATGGCGATTATACGAGCAGACTCAGGTATTTCTGTAGACGACAACCCTTTGGGGTAACCCGTTCCATCCCATTTTTCATGATGACCTAACGCAATTTCAGCGGCTAATTGAAATATGGGGTTTTGGCTTTTACCAAGAATGTCACACCCTATTTGCGAATGCGTTTTCATTATCGTCCATTCGTCAGCAGATAATTTTCTTGGCGCTTTTAATATTTCGTCAGGGATGCCTATTTTTCCAGTATCGTGCATGGGAGCTGCCAATTCTAACATTTTTCTACGCTCTTTAGACCAGCCTAATGATTGGGCAATCGTTGCTGCATATGCAGCCATACGCCAAATATGTTCACCAGTATCCGTATCGTTATAATGTCCTGCTTCACCAAGCATAAAAATAGAAGCACGTGCTAGCTCATCTAATTCATCTACTCGTACTAAAGATAAGTGGTTTTTTATTCTCCTTAAAACAATAGGAGCAGAAATTGGTTTTGGAATGTAATCAACCGCACCAACATCAAAGCCATGAGCTTCATTATCTATCTCACTCATAGCGGTTACAAAAATAACAGGAATATTTACAGTGTCTGGATTTAATTTGAGCTTTTCACAGACGTCATATCCGCTCATTTCTGGCATCATAATGTCTAATAAGATTAAATCTGGTTTATGTTTTTTAGCTATATCTAGAGCTTTTTGTCCGTTATTAGCAAAAACAAGTAGGTAGTGTTTTTTTAATACTTGTTGAAGTAAACGTAGATTATTAGGCTCATCGTCGACAACCAGAATTTTATAATTATCTTTCATAAAGCTATACCTCATCACCCTTGAGTTCAATTAAATCCATTAGCTTAATGACTTCAATTTTTGCACTATCAAAGTCGTAATCATTAATTTTGTTTTGTATATTTACAAATTGTTCATTTGGAAGGTAACCTTCTAGTTCATTTAATACCGGCGTTACATTTTCTGGATTAAATTCATCTATCTTCGCTATTAATCGCCTAAATATTTCGGGTAAGTCTTTTGCGGTTACCTTGTTTTTAACTGTGCTAGTTACCGGAATTTTTAGTAATGTTATTAAGCGACAAACTCTTTTTAATTCCTTATCTAAGGCAAAGAGAGATGAGGTGATTTTTTGGATGTTATGTAATTTCACATTGTCATTAATTTCTTCTGAAATGGCGAAAATAGTTTCGAGGGCTAAGTTACCTGACAACCCTTTTAAGGCATGAGAAATATTGTATATGGTTGTTAAATCATCTGATGATTCAACTAATGAATTCATCATCAGCATTGCGTCATTTATTTTTTCGTTGGCAAAACCTTTTAGCGCATTGGCATATACAAGATTTTCGCTCCATATATTTAAACCCTTGGTGTAGTTTACGCCGTCTTCCAATACAGAAAAATCAATTTTAACATTTACTATCTCTTTTATTTCTGGGGTTTTTATTTCAGTGTCTTCAGCTTTTTTGTTGTCAAGTTCAGGTGAAACCAATTGTTCCATTGTTTCAAACAGCTCATTAAAAGAAATGGGTTTACCGACAACAATATTCATACCCGCATCGATACAAAGATCTTGCTCTTCTTTTAATACACTGGCGGTTAAAGCAATAATGGGAATATGTTTTGTTGATACTTGTTCCAGTTGACGTATGGCTTGAGTTGCTTGAAATCCATCCATAACTGGCATTTGAACATCCATAAGAATAATATCAAAATGTTCTTTTTTATAAGCTTCGAGCGCCTCTTTACCATTTTTTGCCCACATAACAGTATGGTTTTGTTTCTTTAAACGTAACATTAACAAGGTAGCATTTGCTTCGATATCTTCCGCTATTAGTACTTTAAAACCTCTAGGCGAAGTGAAGGTGTTTAATGGTATTATTTCATTATCATAAAGACAGCCTTGCTTATTTTCTGTGACAGGTAAATGTGCACTAAAATGAAATGTTGAACCTTTGTTTATTTCACTTTCAACATTAATTTCACCCCCCATTAATTCAACTAATTGTTTACTGATTGAGGTTCCTAAACCTGTTCCTCCATACTGTCTTGAGGTACTTGCATCAGCTTGTGAGAAAGCATCAAATATCGTTGCTAAGTGCGATGCATTCATACCAATACCTGTATCAGCTATACTAAAACAAAGTATATCTGGGCTATCTCCAACCTTTACTGCAATAACCACTTTTCCTTTTGCGGTAAATTTTATGGCATTACCTACTAAATTTAAGATTACTTGACGTAATCTACTTGGATCGCCAACGACACGTTCAGGCACCAATTGTCCAAATTCTAAATTAAGTTTCAGGCCTTTTTCTGACGCGGGAAATGCTATGGTACTAATAATATCCTTGAGTAAGTTTTTTAAGTTGAAATTAATGTATTCAATGTTGATTTTTCCTGCTTCAATTTTTGAAAAATCAAGAATGTCGTTGATCACATTGAGTAAATGACGACCAGAGTTTAAAATGATATTGGTATGATTACGTGTATCAGCTGATAAATTATTGTCTTGCATTATTATTTCTGAAAAACCTATGATTGAGTTCATGGGCGTACGTATTTCATGACTCATATTGGCAAGAAAATTTGCTTTTGCTTTTGCCGCTGTTTCTGCATTGTTTTTTGATAAAATGAGCTCTTCTTCTGCAATTTTTTGTTGCGTTATATCGGCAATAAACGCAACAAAAAGGTGGTGTTCTGTCTTTAATTTAGTGTGACCTACGGCAAGATGACCAGGGAATGTGCTACCGTCTTTTCTTAAGCAAGTGATTTCACGGCCAATGCCGATGATACGTTTTTCACCGGTATTAATAAAATGTTGAATAAATCCATCATGTTTTACACCTACGTTGTTAGCCATTAAAATAGAAACGTTCTTTCCAACGACTTCGTTAGAACGCCATCCAAATAATGATTCAGCCGCAGGATTAAAAAGATGAATAATGCCATGTTCATCTATACTAATTACCCCGTTAATGGCTGTTTGTAATATGGCTTTTACTTCAGACGTTGCTAAGGCAACTAATTCTTCAAGATGGTTTCGATGTAGTTCTAGTTCTCGTTCTTCTTTTTTACGAATACTAATATCTCGAGCTATTTTTGAAGCACCAATAATTTCATTTTTTGTATTGAAAATAGGTGAAATACTTGCTGATATATTTAATTCTGTGCCATCTTTTTTAACTCGAACCGTTTCAAAATGCTTTATTCGTTCTCCCACAGAAATTTTGGCTAAAATTTCTGTCTCTTCATGTTTCCTTCCTTCAGGAATAAGCATTGCCATCGGTTGCCCAATCGCTTCTTGCTCAGAATAACCAAATATTCTTTCTGCTCCAGGGTTCCAGCTAGTAATAATACCCTGTAGTGTTTTACTCATGATGGCATCGTCGGACGAGGTAACAATAGCGGCAAATTTAGCTTGCTCTTCTTCTAATATTTTTTGTTCAGTTATATCCCTCGCAATTTTAGAAGCACCTACAACCCTATTTTCTGCATCGAATATAGGTGAAATACTTGCTGATATATTTAATTCTGAGCCATCTTTATTAATCCGAATCGTTTCAAAATGCTTTATTCGCTCTCCCGAAGAAATTTTGGCTAAAATTTCTGCTTCTTCATGTTGTCTATCTTCAGGGATAAGCATTGACATAGGCTGACCAAGGGCTTCTTGTTCAGAATAACCAAATATTCTTTCTGCTGCTGGGTTCCAACTAGTAATAATTCCCTGCAATGTTTTACTCATAATGGCATCATCTGATGAGCTAATAATGGCTGCAAATATAACTTTATCATGATCCCAATTATTAACATTTTTGTCTTGCATACAGATCCTTTTTTGAGAGGTTTATTTTGAATAAGAACTCTTATGATTTAAGGAGATAACTCTATATAAGTCAAGGTGAACTAAGAAGTGTATTTAAGTGTATTTAAGTATATTTAGTTGGTTTGAGTTTACACCCTTCTACGGTAAACTTGTTCTACTTAATCTAGCCTTCTATTTAGTAAGCTATAGCCGTTATTTTGCCTATATAAGGAATATTTACCAATACCAATACTTATGTAAAAATATTTTCATTAACGGTGAAAGTATTTTTATTTTTTAATGAAATTGCTGTTTGCATTCGCTACTCTATGTTTCCAAAAAAAAATAATTTTACTAGGCAGCTCTTACATGTACATGCATTTTCTTGCTCGGCTCATTGCAATTATCGATACCATCACTCAAAGCATAGGCAAAGCTATTTCATGGCTAATGTTAGTTATGGTGTTAGTCAGTTTTATTATTGTGGTGTTGCGTTATGGTTTTAATGTCGGTTGGATAGCGATGCAAGAGTCTGTGCTTTATATGCATGGTTTTATTTTTATGCTTGGTGCGGCTTATACCTTAAAAGCAGATGCCCATGTTCGAGTGGATATTTTTTATCAACGGTTTTCTCAAAAACAACAAGCGCTAGTAAACATTTTTGGTAGTTTGTTTTTATTATTGCCTGTGTGTGGATTTATTTTTTATATCAGTGTCGATTACGTACAAATGTCGTGGCATATTATGGAGCAATCACCAGAAGCTGGTGGTTTACCGTTCGTTTATATAAGTAAAAGTTTTATTTTATTGTTTTGTGTTTCTTTATCCATGCAAGGGGTTGCTGAAATTTTTCGAAATATATTAACTGTTTGTGCGCCTCAACAGTGTTCTTCAACGATTAATAAACAGAAATTAACGCAAGCACAAGGAGATAAGTAATGGAGTACATCTCATTATTAATGTTCGTCGTGGTTTGTGTGGTTTTACTCTTTGGTTATCCGGTTGCACTCTCATTGGCAGGTACGGCATTAGTTTTTGCTGGTATTGGCATTGCCACAGGAAATTTTGAGTCAATGTTTTTATCGGCTATGCCTTCTCGTTTGTTTGGCATTATCAATAATCAAACATTATTAGCGGTGCCATTATTTGTATTTATGGGGTCGATGCTTGAACGTTCTAAAATTGCTGAAAACTTACTTAATGCGATGGCTGTATTGTTTGGCAGATTTAATGGCGGTTTAGGGATTTCCGTCACTTTAGTTGGCATGCTTTTAGCGGCAAGCACCGGCATTGTTGGTGCTACCGTGGTTACCATGGGTTTATTATCGCTGCCAACAATGTTAAAACGTGGTTATAGTCCGGTATTTTCAACGGGAATTATTTGTGCAACGGGTACGCTAGGACAAATTATTCCCCCCTCTATCGCGCTTATTCTCTTAGGTGATGTGTTATCAAATGCATTTCAAAAAGCACAATTAAGCATGGGAATATTTAGCCCTAAAACGGTCAGCGTAGGTGATTTATTTGCCGGTGCTGTGGTGCCTGGTTTTATTTTAGTGGGCTTTTATATTCTGTATTGTATTGCTATCGCAATATTTAAACCTGAATTAGTGCCAAGTGTTGATGGCGAAGAAATATTAGAAAACAGCCAAAGTGAATCAAAATTAGGTTTAGTCTTTTCTGCGTTAATTCCTCCTTTGTTATTAATGGTTGCGGTATTAGGTTCAATTTTATTAGGCTATGCAACACCAACCGAAGCGGCTGGTGTTGGCGCCGTTGGCGCATTATTTTTAGCGCTATGGCAGCGTCAAGTTAGCCAAGAAAATTTAACCGCTGTTTTGCAAAGTACCGTTAAAATTACCTCAATGATCTTTTTGATCTTAATTGGTGCCAGTTTATTTTCTTTAGTTTTTCGTGGGTTTGGTGGTGAAGAGCTTATTCGCAGCTTGTTTGTTGATATGCCCGGTGGTGTGGTTGGCGCCACCATTATTGTCATGGTGGTGATCTTCTTTTTAGGTTTTATTCTTGATTTTATTGAGATAACGTTTGTGGTTGTGCCAATTGTTGCGCCAATATTATTAACGATGGGGCTTGATCCTATTTGGCTGGGCGTGATGATTGCGATTAACCTGCAAACCTCGTTTTTAACACCACCATTTGGTTTTGCGCTCTTTTATTTGCGTGGTGTTGCACCCGTATCAGTTAAAACGGCAGATATATATCGTGGCGTGATCCCCTTTATAATTATGCAATTGTTGTTATTATTAGCGCTAGCTTTTTGGCCGTCGTTGGCGACATGGTTACCTGAAGTTATTTATGGTAATTAATATTGTCAAATATAAAGTAAAAAATGAAAAGTAAAATTAAAATAACAAATGGAATAATAATGAAAAAAATGATCAAAAAATTCTTTATTTTAATGCTAGCCAGCTTGGCATTAATACTTGTTGGTTGTGGAGATAAACAAGCAACAAGCAACACAGTAAAAGCTGAGCCTGTGCAAAAACACCAATGGAAAATGGTGACTTCATGGCCTAAAAACTTTCCTGGTTTAGGGATGGCGCCCGAAAAATTTGCAAAACATGTTAATGAAATGAGCGGTGGCCGTTTAACTATTCATGTTTACGGTGCTGGTGAATTAGTACCTGGTTTTGAAGTGTTTGATGCAGTATCTCAAGGTACAGTGCAAATGGGACACAGCGGCGCTTATTACTGGAAAGGTAAAATTCCTGCTGCGCCATTGTTTGGTGCTTTACCATTTGGTATGACAGCAACAGAGTTGAATGCTTGGCTGCATTATGGTGGCGGTATGGAATTATATCGTGAAATGTATAAACCCTTTGGCATTATTCCTATGGCTGGTGGTAATACTGGCGCACAATTTGGTGGTTGGTTTAAAAAAGAAATTAACACTATAGATGATTTAAAAGGCTTAAAAATGCGCATTCCAGGCTTGGCTGGCGATGTATTAAAAAAAGCGGGCGCTATTCCTGTTAATTTAACCGGCGGTGAAATATTTTCTTCTTTGCAAAGTGGCGCAATTGATGCGACTGAGTGGGTTGGCCCGTATAATGATTTAGCGTTTGGCTTTTATCAAGCGGCTGATTATTATTACACTTCCGTTTGGCACGAACCTTCCGCGGGCTTAGAGTTTTTAATCAACGAAAAAGCCTTTAACGCACTACCTAAAGATTTACAACAAATTGTTACGGTAGCTGCACGTGCTGTTAATGAAGAAACGCTAGACGAATATAATGCGCGTAATAATAGTGCGCTAAAAACCTTGGTTGAACAGCACCATGTTAAGTTACGCAAATTTCCACCTGCGGTATTAGCACAACTAAAAAAATATACGGCAGAAGTTATGGCAGAACAAGCCTCGAAAGATGCAGGTTTTGCTAAAGTGTGGAAATCGTATAGTGAATTTTTAACCAATATTCGCGCTTACGATGATTTAACCCTAAAAGAATATTTTCAACACCGTTAAATTGAACAAAAAGATCGCATGCTGCTATCTGCTCGTACCTCTTTAATCACAAAGAGAGGTACAATAGCGGCAATTTATTAATTGTAAAGATTAACTCGTCAACTTTATAGATACTGAAATAAATTCAGTATGACGGAGTTGAATGTTTATTATGTGTTTGCCTAACGCAAACCCTCTAGAGAAAAGGTTTATTATGATCATCAAGCCAAAAGTTCGTGGTTTTATTTGTACTAACGCGCATCCTGCAGGCTGTGAAGCGCATGTTGCAGAGCAAATTGCTTATGTAAAAGCGCAAACGCAAGCAAGTACCAAACCTAAAAATGTTTTAGTTATTGGCGCATCTACAGGTTATGGTTTAGCGTCTCGTATTACCGCTGCGTTTGGTAACAATGCTAAAACCTTAGGTATTTTCTTTGAAAAAGAACCGACAGAAAAACGTACCGGTTCAGCAGGTTGGTATAATACAGCAGCTTTTCAAAAAGCTGCTGATGAAGCAGGATTGTGGTCTAAAAATATTAATGGTGATGCTTTTTCTCATGAGCTTAAAACTAAAGCTATTGAACTTATCAAGGCAGAGTTAGGTGAAATTGATCTAGTGGTTTATTCACTGGCATCACCTCGTCGCACTGATCCTGATACCGGTGAAGTTTATTCATCAACGTTGAAACCCATTGGTCAAAGCGTTACCACGAAAAACTTAAATACCTCAAAACGCGTAATTGATTCTGTTTCTGTTGAAGCAGCAAGCGAAGAAGAAATTCAAGGCACAATCGATGTAATGGGTGGTGCTGACTGGGAGCTTTGGTTAAATGCACTAAACGCTGCTGGCGTATTAGCCAAAGGCGTTAAAACGGTTGCTTATACTTATATTGGTAAAGAATTAACTTGGCCAATTTATGGCAAAGCTACCATTGGCCGCGCAAAAGAAGATTTAGACCGCGCTGCAAGTGAAATTAATAAAACCCTTTCACCACTTAACGGTGAAGCACACGTAACCTCACTTAATGCCGTGGTTACACAAGCAAGTTCGGCTATTCCAATTATGCCGCTCTACATCTCCGCGATGTTTAAAGTAATGAAAGCCGATGGCACTTACCAAGGCTGTATTGAACAAATTCAAAGTTTGTTTATTGAAAATATTTACAGCGATAGCCCTCGTTTAGATGACCAAAATCGTTATCGTCAAAACTATAAAGAGCTTGAAGAGAGCGTACAGCAACGTGTTACGGATATTTGGAATGCGGTTGATAGCGATACCATTGATGAATTAACCGATTATGTTGGTTATAACCAAGAATTTTTGAAATTGTTTGGTTTTGAAGTAAACGGTGTTGATTATGATGCAGATGTTAGCCCAGAAGTTGAAATTAATAACTTAACCTAATGTTTTAAATATAAATTAGTCATAAAAAACCGATGCCTGCCATCGGTTTTTTTGTTTGTGGAAGGTCTTGTTTTTCAGCTATAGTAACTTTATGTTTTAAATTTTTATTAGGCTCTATAATAATATGTCGTTATCTAACCATTGGTTGACACATTTTTTTGATCACAGTGATAGCCATGGCGTTGATTATAAGAGACGGCTTTATTCTTTTTTAGCGTTTAGTTATTTTGGTTGTTTAGCGCTCGTTATTTTTAGCTATAAAAATTATAGCAGTGATTATACGGTTATTTTCATTATTACCTCTGTCACCTCTATAGTGTTCATTGTGAATTTACTCTTATTTTATTTGTATAAAAACTTAGATTTATGCGGAAAAATTGGCAGTGTTGGCATTATTATTTTTTGTTTGATGTTGGTTTACCAAGGGGGAATTGATAATACGGCGCTATATTGGGTTTTTCCTTTTCCATTAGTATTGTTTGCTGTGCTTGGGTATTTTTATGGATCTATTGCGAATGGCATTATTTTTATATCTTTGTTGGTTATGTTAAATAATCCGACACTACTGCTAGCAAACTACGCGAACTCTGAAGTTATTCGGTTTCTTTCCTCTTTTTTTGTTATTAATGTTATTAGCTTTATTAATGAATACTTTCGTGAAAATAGTCATTCAGCGATGGCAGATATTAATATTAATAAAGATCAACAGGCTAATACTGATGCCTTAACTCATTTACCCAATCGCCGCTTTGTGGATGCTGTTTTTTTTCCTGCCAGTAAAATTAATGTCAATGATCGGTTTCCTATGGTGTTAATTATGGCTGATGTTGATCACTTTAAAAGCTTTAATGATAATTATGGGCATCAAGTGGGTGATATTATTTTAGAGCAGTTAGCTAGAACGATGGAACAATGTATTCGCACTGAAGATATAGTTGCACGAGTGGGCGGTGAAGAATTTTTATTGTTATTTTCTAGCACCAGCTATGCGCTTGGTTTAAAAATAGCCGAGAAAATACGCAAGGAAATCTCTGTTATGAAACTTGTGCATGAGCAGCAAGCGTTAAATATTACCATGAGTTTTGGCGTTGTTATTGCGCAAAATCATAGCGAAATTGAAAGCAAATTAAAAGAGGCTGATGCTAAGCTTTATCAAGCAAAAGAAGCGGGTCGTAATTGTATTTATTAGGCGTGAGCACTTGTTAACAAATAACCAGCAATATTCAATGGCAATACGATTACATTTATTATCAATTCTAATAGTTTACTAGACCTTTTATATCCTTTAATAAATTCCCCAGCACAATTATCACCTATTTTTATTAGAAGAGAGTTGATTTTCTTGCAACGGTGTATTATTGTATTGATACACTAGTTTTTATAGATGAAGGTATTGTATTTCGTGGATCAATTTACTATTTCACCCAGTTCGGGTGTCCCCATATACAAGCAGTTATTTAGTCAAATTGAGCGCATGGTGCTCAATGGCTATTTTTCTGTTGGCGACCACCTACCTTCAGTTAGGCAGGTGGCAACTTCTCTAGAAGTAAACCCTATGACGGTTTCCAAGGCTTATGGTCTATTAGAAGAGCGTGGTTATTTAACACGTTTACGTGGTAAGGGCATGGTGGTAGCGCAACGAGATGAAGCGTTCTGTGAGCAGGAAAAATTTAAAATGTTAAATAAAATGATTGAAGAGTTATTAATGCAGGCACAGCAAATGGGTGTTAATGAGAAAGAAATAATAGATCTAGTTACCGCCAGCGCTTCCAAAAATGGTGTAAATAGCATAAAGAGTAAGGAGTAACTCATGTCTAATACAAGTGCAGTAATTAATATTAAAAGTTTAACGAAGGCCTATAAAAAAGAACAGGTACTGAAAAGTTTAGACTGGCAAGTTAATCAAGGTGACATTGTAGGTCTACTCGGTAAAAACGGTGCGGGTAAATCAACGTTAATTAAAAGTGTGCTAAATATCAGTGACATTGATAGTGGTAACATCACAATTTTTGATGAAGAACATCAACACTTAAGTGCACAAACTAAAGGAAGAATTAGTTATGTACCTCAAGAAAATGATGAAATACTTTGGCTATCAGTGAGTGATTTAATTAAATTCAGAAAACAATTTTACTACCAATGGTCAGATGAAAAAGTAGCTGAACTCATTAGTCGCTGGGACATCGATACTGCAAAAACGTTGGCTGAACTATCTCCAGGGCAAGTACAACGAGTATTGATTATTTTAGCGTTAGCTCCTTTGCCTGAATTAATTATTTTTGACGAACCCGCCGCTGCACTTGACCCTTACGCTAGGCGAGAATTTTTAAAAGAAATAGTATCTTTGGCTAGCACTGAGAATATTACCATTGTTTTTTCAACCCACATTGTTAGTGATCTTGAACGTGTTGCCAATAAAGTCGCAATTTTAGAGCAAGGTAAAATCTGCTATTTTGATGATTTAGATACCACCAAAGAAAACGTAGTGCAGCTTATTATTTGTCATACAGATGACGCTGAAATTGATGTGCCTAATTTACTGCGCAGTAAAAAAAATCATCAAGGACTAAATTGTGTTGTATCGCAGTTAGATGAAAACTGGCTTGAAAAAATACAAAAACAAGGAGTAGCTGTCACGGTAAACCCTATGGGGCTTGAAGATATATTTTTGGAGTTAACCGCATGATGACCAAAATATTATTGCATGGCTGGGTTCAACGATCATTTATCATCCTTTTTACGTTGATTGCTATTGGTGTTCGAGTCACTATGCAAGATGATTCACGCCTTGGTTTGCTTTACAGCCTAATTGCATTGATTAGTTTTTTTATTTCCTTAACTGTTGCGAGCCGCTTGCCACAGTTTACTCATAGTAGCATGGCAAAGTTGTTTCCTAATTATCAACAAAAATTAAAGCGTTCCATAATTATCGTGTGGATGATTAGTTTATTACCGAGTTTACTAGTATTGCCTGATGTAGAAATCTGGTTAGGACTTATCAGTGTTTTAGTGTTACTTGCTATTATTTTTGTAGCGATGATTTACAAGCCAATTTATCAGATATTCTTTTGGTTTATAACCTTTTCTCCTTTAGGGCTTGATTATTTTGCTCCAGACATAGTGGGCAGAAGTGTAATGATCGTTTGTGCTTGGCTTTTGCCAATAGTGCTATTTTTTGCAAATTTTTGTTTAAATAAACTAGTGCAATATCGAGGTAACACCAAACATGTCAGTCGTTTGATTGCGATGCTGAATGTGAGCATGGAGAAAACGCTTGCGGTACAAGAGAATGTGCCATTGCATGAACGCACTCGAGTGTCGCAATGGTGGTCTAACACGCAATTTCATTATTATCGACAATTATTGAATAAAAATAGTGGGCTAGAATTACAAAAAAAACAATTATCGAATAGACAGCTTATTGCTATTTGTTGCCAAGGTGTTAATTCTTTTGGCTTTAATGCCTATGTACTTTGGGCAAGTGTTATAGGAGTACTTTGCTTACTAGGGCTTTATATTGATGAGAGCTATCATCATTATTTTACTGCACTGATGATCGTTATTCCTATAGGGATTATTGGTACAGGAACGATTGCTGTATTTCAAATTATTCAAAATAAAAAAGAGTATTTAGCACGTATAGCCACAACACCTCGCTTTAGTACTCCTAATAGTTTTACGAAGAGTTTTATTTATTATGTGATTTTAAATCAAGCGAGGTTATATGCTTTTATCTCGATACTTGTGGGTGCAATGGCATTAGTTTTTCATCATATAAGCCTAAATACCTATATTAACTTATTCTTGGTGCTGGTTTTATTCTGCTTGGTCAACTTATCAATTATGTTCTTAGCGTGGGCTGCAAAGCACGATCATAGTAATAAAATTGTTTGGCTAATGATAATAGGGCTAATTTTATTGCCTATTTTTGCAATGTTACTGAAAAAGAATGAAAACATTGAGCTGGCTTTTAGCATGGCTTTTATTTTTGCCTGTCCATCGATAATCGGGCTATTTAGTTACAGTATTAATCGATATAGCAAATATAAATTAAACAGTTAACGCTAAAGTAATCACGCTTTGGCGTTAACTGAATATTAAATTGAAGATTAAACCAATACTATTTCACCACGCATACTATAAAGAACAAAAAGCACTTCTTCTTGTTCGCGTTGACCGATATTATTTTTGGCTAATGCTTTTAACGCATCATCTAAAACCGCCATAAATTCTAAGGCGGAAATATTCATGCCTTTATGAGCAGCTAACATATCGCGTCCTTGATAATCATTTGGACCACCTGTACCGGCAATAAAAAACATTGCAGCGGCATGTTTTAATTCATCGGGTGTCATTTTCATATTTTTAAAACGCGGTGCAACAGCCGGGTTAGTTAAGTGATTTTCCACAATATCATTAGCAATAGCCTTGATACCTTCGCTAGCGCCTAGTCGTTCATAAAGTGACATACCTTTCTCCTTGATTTATTAATAACTAAAGTAAAGTTTTACAGTTTTATTTTCTGTGCAACTTAAACATAGCACTGCTATTGTTATTCGTGAAGTACAGATTCTGTAGTGGACAGATTTAGGAAACAAAGTCTCAAAGTTTTAGTTAATACGGGCTATACATACTTATATCTATTTGTTGTTAAACAAAAAAATCTACTTATAATCTAAAATATTAATGATAACGTTCTCGACGTTATATGAAAAACATAATTTACTCAGGCATTCTGAAATTAGTACCTTCAAGTAAAACGAATACATAAATGTGGGGAGTTATATATGAAATCTTATGGTCAATTTTGTCCATTGTCACAGGCAACACAATTATTGTGTGAACGTTGGACATTAATTGTGGTACGTGAGTTTATTGCAGGAAGTACACGTTTTAGCGAATTACAAAAGGGCGTGCCTACCATGTCGCCAACTTTGCTATCAACACGTATTAAGCAGCTAATGAAAACAGGCATTATTACTAGGCAAGGCAATAAAGGACAATACAGTTATCAACTTACTCAAGCAGGCCAAGAGTTGAGACCTATCGTTGAATTATTAGGTGCTTGGGGGCATAGGTGGGCAAAATCAGATTTAAGCGAAGGCGATTTAGATGCCGGCTTATTAATGTGGGATATGCGCCGAAGTGTTGATGCGAGTCAATTTCCAGATAGAAAAGTGGTAGTGCAGTTTGAATATCCTGATGCGCCTAAAGGAGCAAATTTGTGGTGGCTTATTAGTGAACAAGGTAAAGTTGATTTATGTCTTAATGATCCAGGTTTTGATGTCGACTTGGTTATTAAAAGTTCATTAGCAGTGATGACAGCAATTTGGACCTGCCAAGCTGATTTTAATCAATCGGTAAAAAATAGACAAATAAAAGTGCTTGGTGACAAAAAATTAGCCAATAACTTATCGTCATGGTTATGTTCAAGCCTATTATCAAAATTAGGCACTTTGGATGAAATACCTCAACTAAATTGGGATATTTCATGTACCACAAAATAATAAAAAGCAATTTTTGTATTATTTTTAGGCAGTGCATACATATATAGTCTAAATTGTAATGAAAAGTTACAGCGATTTGTAGAATAAAAAGGGGCTTTTGTGCTAAAATCGCGCCAGAAATTTTTAACTTAGAGCCAGTGGGGATTTTTTTGCGTTGTATTGTTATATAAATGCTGTGCAAATTATATTTTCTGCTGAAATACACTGAAATCTTTAATTTCTATTATTGTACTAATATTTGAATTTTTAATGTTAGTACATGGTGATTTTTGATTTTATTACTCCCATCAAAAGTAGTGCATGTGTTTATGATTACAATAAAAAAAGGGCTGGATGTTCCTGTTAATGGCGCTCCCCAGCAAGTAATCCATGATGGTTCGTCCATCAAAACAGTGGCAATACTCGGTGAAGAGTTTGTGGGTATGCGGCCTACCATGTTTGTAAAAGTGGGTGATCGCGTAGCAAAAGGTCAGGCAATTTTTGAAGATAAAAAAAATCCTGGCGTTAAATTCACAACTCCTGCAGCCGGTATTGTTAAAGAAATTAACCGTGGTGAAAAACGTATTTTGCAATCGGTCGTTGTTGAAGTTGACGGTCATGCACAAGAAACGTTTGCTAGTTATCCAGCTGCTCAACTTGATTCGTTATCTCGAGAAGATGTTGTTACAAACTTAATTAACTCCGGTTTGTGGACCGCATTGAGAACTCGTCCTTACAGTAAAGTTCCTGCAGTTGATTCAGCCCCTAGTGCTATTTTTGTTAGTGCTATGGATACTAATCCACTTGCTGCTGATCCTGTGGTTATTATTAGTGAACAAGCTGAAGCGTTTCAAAATGGTTTAACGATACTAACACGTTTAACTAGCGGTGATGTTTTCGTTGGCAAAGCGCCAAACGCGAACATTGCGGTGCCTGCCAATGTGCAAGTTAATGACTTTGCTGGTAAGCACCCTGCTGGTTTAGTGGGTACTCATATTCACTTCTTAAAACCAGTAAATGCAGACAACTTTGTTTGGCATGTTGGTTATCAAGACGTTATTGCTTTTGGTCAGTTATTTACTTCCGGTGAACTTAACAGTGAACGTGTTATTGCCTTGGCTGGCCCTGTTGCTAAAAACCCTCGTTTAGTACGCACTATTTTAGGTGCCAGCACTGACGATTTAACATCTGGTGAAGCTACGGACGGTGAATTACGTGTCGTTTCTGGTTCCTTACTATTAGGTTCAGTAGCTCGCTCAGTTCATGCTTATTTAGGTCGCTATCATGTGCAAGTTTCATTGCTATTAGAAGGGCGTGATAAAGAATTCGTTGGTTATATGATGCCGGGCGCCGATAAGTTTTCAGTAACTCGAGCATATTTATCACATTTAATGCCAAATAAGTTATTTAACATGACAACCTCTACTAACGGTAGTGAACGTGCCATGGTGCCAATTGGTAACTTTGAACGTGTTATGCCGTTAGATATTTTACCTACTTTGTTATTACGTGATTTATGTGCCGGTGATACCGACAGCGCGCAACAACTTGGTGCCTTAGAGCTTGATGAAGAAGATTTAGCACTTTGTACATTTGTTTGTCCAGGCAAAACAGATTACGGTACGCTTCTTCGTGATTGCCTAACCACAATTGAGAAGGAAGGTTAGTCATGGGCTTGAAAAAGTTTATTGAAGATTTAGAGCCGCATTTTGAAAAAGGCGGCAAACACGAAAAATGGTTTGCATTATACGAAGCCGTTGCTACCGGTTTATATACACCTGGTCTGGTGAACAAAGGTAAAACTCACGTTCGCGATAGCATCGATTTAAAACGTATTATGATCACTGTTTGGTTAGCCGTATTTCCTGCGATGTTTTGGGGTATGTATAACATTGGTTTTCAGGCTAATGATGCTATCTTACACGCATCTGCTACATTACCTGATACATGGCAGGCAGGTTTGTTCACCTTTTTAGGTGGGCAACTTGGGGCCGATGCTAACTGGTTTAACTTAATGTTATATGGAGCAATGTTCTTCCTACCTATATATGCAACAACATTTATAGTTGGTGGTTTTTGGGAAGTATTATTTGCCTCTGTTCGTGGTCATGAAGTTAACGAAGGTTTCTTTGTTACCTCTATTCTATTTGCCTTAATTCTGCCAGCAACTATTCCGCTGTGGCAGGTTGCTATTGGCATTACATTTGGTGTGGTTATCGCTAAAGAGGTTTTTGGTGGTACAGGTAAAAACTTTATGAACCCTGCATTAGCAGGTCGTGCGTTTTTATTCTTTGCTTATCCTAGCCAAATTACCGGTGATAGTGTTTGGGTTGCTGCAGATGGTTTTTCTGGTGCAACAGCTTTAAGTAAATTTAGTGCACCAGTACAAAGTGTTGCAAACGATTACAGTATGAATGCAGATTGGTGGAACGCTTTTTGGGGTTATATTCCTGGCTCAGTTGGTGAAGTTTCTACTTTTATGGTGCTATTAGGCGGGGCTTATATTCTTTATAAAGGTATTGCTTCGTGGCGTATCGTGTTAGGTGTATTTGCCGGTATGGTTGCAATGTCTTTCTTATTTAATACTATTGGTAGTGATACTAACACTATGTTTGCTATGCCGTGGTATTGGCATTTAGTGGTTGGTGGTTTCGCTTTTGGTATGATGTTTATGGCAACCGATCCTGTTTCCGCTTCTTTTACTAATACGGGTAAATATGCTTTTGGTGTGTTAGTTGGCGTTATGGTGGTATTAGTTCGTGTAGTTAATCCAGCTTTCCCTGAAGGTATGATGTTAGCTATTTTATTTGCTAATTTGTTTGCGCCATTGTTCGATTATTTTGTTGCGCAAAGTAATATCAAACGGAGGATTGCACGTAATGTCTAATTCCAGTAGCAAAAATAAAGAAACATTTAGCAGAACGTTAATTTTTGTATTCATTATTTGTTTGGTTTGTGCAGCACTCGTGTCAGTATCTGCGATTAGTTTAAAACCAATGCAAAAAGCCAATAAATTACTTGATCAACATACCAAAATTTTAGAAGCGGCAGGTTTAAACGCTGTAGCCACTAAAAATGGTGTTGATGCGACTTTTAAAAAATACGTAACCGCTAAGTTTGTTGAGTTAAAAACGGGTACATTTACTGATGGTAATGTCGGTATTTATGATGAACGTGCTGACGCACGTGATGTAACTAAAAGTAGTGTTGTAAAAGATCATGATGTTGGTTTGCGTCGTCGCGCTGATATTGCACTAATTTATATCGTTAAAAATGATCAAGGTAATGTTGATACCGTTGTCTTTCCTATTGTTGGTATGGGCTTGTGGGATATTATGTATGGTTACATTGGTTTAGATGCTGATTTAAATACGGCTAAGCGCGTTGTTTATTACGATTTGAAAGAAACTCCAGGTTTGGGAGCAGAAGTGCAAAATCCAAAATGGAAAGCGTTGTGGAAAGGCAAAAAAATGTTTGATAAAAATCACAACATTGCTATTCAAATTGTTAAAGGCGGTGCTAAAAAAGGTGATATTCACGGTGTAGATGCACTTTCTGGTGCAACGTTAACTAGCCGAGGCGTTAACCGTACAATTCATTTTTGGTTAGGTGATGAAGGGTATGGACCATTCATTGCTAAATTTAGCGGTAAGTTAAATAATGGGGGGCTAAACTAATGTCTTCAGATACTAAAAAGGTTCTATTTGGACCAATTGTTAATAACAACCCCATAACTTTGCAAGTACTTGGTGTTTGTTCTGCTTTAGCAGTATCAAATTCAATGGCTAATGCGTTGGTTATGTCTATTGCGGTAATGATGGTAACGGCTTTTTCAAGTATGTTTATCTCAATGATCCGTAATCAAATACCGTCAAGTGTACGTATTATCGTGCAAATGGCGATTATTGCCTCATTAGTAATTGTAGTTGACCAAGTATTACGTGCTTTCTCATACCAATTATCAAAAGAGCTTTCAGTGTATGTTGGTTTGATTATTACCAACTGTATCGTTATGGGACGCGCAGAAGCATTCGCCATGAAGGAGAAACCGCTGGTAAGTTTCTTAGACGGTATTGGTAATGGTTTAGGTTATGGCGCTGTGCTATTAACTGTGGCTTTTTTCCGTGAATTATTTGGTTTTGGCCGTTTATTTGGTATTGAAATTTTACCATTAATTCAAAACGATGGTTGGTATCAAGCCAATGGTTTATTAGTGTTACCGTTTAGTTCTTTCTTTGTAATTGGCATGATCATTTGGGCTGTGCGTACTAAGAAACCTGAACAAATAGAGAAGGATTAATAACCATGGAACATTACATAAGTTTATTTGTAAAAACCATTTTTATTGAAAATATGGCGCTAAGCTTTTTCCTTGGTATGTGTACTTTTTTAGCGGTATCGAAAAAAGTAAGTACTGCTATTGGTTTAGGTGTCGCGGTTACTGTGGTATTAGCGTTGTCTGTACCGGCTAACCAAGTTATTTATCAAGCGATTTTAGCACCGGGTGCTCTAGATAGCTTGATGGGTATTACCGACCCAGCAAAATCAATTGATTTAAGCTTTTTATCTTTTATTACTTACATTGGTGTAATTGCCGCGTTAGTACAAATATTGGAAATGATTTTAGATAAGTACTTTCCTGCTTTGTATCAAGCACTTGGTATATTCTTACCACTCATTACTGTTAACTGTGCCATTTTTGGTGCGGTATCTTTCATGGTCGCCAAAAATTTAGAGTTTGGTGAAAGTGTGGTTTACGGTATTGGCAGCGGTATGGGATGGATGTTAGCAATTGTATTAATGGCTGGCATACGTGAGAAAATGAAATATTCTGACGTACCAGATGGTTTGAAAGGTTTAGGTATTACGTTTATTACTGCAGGATTAATGGCTTTTGGCTTTTTGTCTTTCGGTGGTATCTCTCTGTAAGGTTAATATTGCTTAGCAATGAATAATTGCTAAGCCTTTTGATAAATAAAAAGGAAAAGTCGATGGAAATAATTCTCGGCATATCGATGTTTACCGCGATAGTTATAGCCTTGGTTTTAGTGATTTTATTTGCTAAGTCTAAGCTGGTTTCTACAGGTGATGTCACAATTAATATAAATGGCGATCCAGAAAAGTCAGTAATTACGGCTGCTGGTGGTAAGCTTTTAGGTGCACTTGCTGATCAAGGTATTTTTGTGCCGTCAGCGTGTGGTGGTGGTGGTACTTGTGGGCAATGCCGTGTGCATATTAATTCAGGTGGTGGTGATATTTTACCTACTGAAGAAGGGCACATTAACAAGCGTGAAGCAAAAGAAGGTTGTCGCCTTTCATGTCAAGTTGCTGTTAAACAAGATATGGATATTGTCTTAGAGGATGAAATTTTTGGTGTTCAACAATGGGAATGTGAAGTTATCTCTAATGATAATAAAGCAACTTTCATCAAAGAACTTAAATTGCAGATCCCTAACGGTGAATCAGTTCCTTTTAGAGCGGGTGGTTACATCCAAATTGTAGCGCCACCACATCATGTTAAATACAGCGAATTTGATATTGATGATCAATACAAAGGTGATTGGAACCATTTTGGTTTCTTTGATGTAGAATCAAAGGTAGACAGCGAAACGTTACGTGCATATTCGATGGCGAATTATCCAGAAGAAGAAGGCATTATTATGCTTAACGTGCGTATTGCTACGCCACCTCCTGGAAAATTACACTTGCCAGCAGGTAAAATGTCTTCATACATATTTAATCTTAAACCAGGTGATAAAGTTACTATTTCTGGTCCATTTGGTGAATTCTTTGCTAAAGAGACTGATGCAGAAATGGTATTTGTTGGTGGTGGTGCTGGAATGGCGCCAATGCGTTCACATATATTCGACCAACTTAAACGTTTAAAATCTAAGCGTAAGATGAGTTTTTGGTACGGTGCTCGTTCAGCACGTGAAGTGTTCTATGAAGATGACTTTAACGGCTTAGCCGCTGATAACGATAACTTTGACTGGCATATCGCATTATCTGATCCTCAACCAGAGGATAACTGGGATGGCTTAACCGGTTTTATTCATAATGTATTGTTTGAACAATACTTGAAAGACCATGAAGCGCCTGAAGATTGTGAGTTCTATATGTGTGGTCCTCCAATGATGAGTGCTGCGGTTATTCATATGTTGAAAGACTTAGGTGTAGAAGACGAAAATATTCTTCTCGATGACTTCGGTGGCTAAATTAAACTGAATTTTTTGCTATTTCGCCCAATAGCTGCATTGAAGGTGCTCATTGACTAGCGTCAACTCCGCGCCTTCGCTTTGCTCTTGAACGAACTAGCTGCAAATTATAGCTTAATTAACAGAGTATGATTTATAAAAAGGCGAATACTGTTTTAGTATTCGCCTTTTTTAATGGTAAAATACTTTGATTATTTGAACTCGTTTTGTCTTCATTATTGAACAATGAAGACTACCATCTGAACTTGATTCAGTATCTACTAAAGTGATCACTATAAATGAATAAACAACTTAAACTTATTCTTACAGGCTTTGCCTTTTTATCATTTGTTTTACTAACCGGCTGCTCAAAACAAACAGGTGATGCTAACCAAGTAACCGAAGTTTTGCTGCAAGGTAATACGATGGGGACTACTTATCATGTAAAAATTGTCACTACTGAGCAGCAAGTTGAAGATAAAAAAGTTCACGCTGATATTGATACTTTGTTGAAACAAATAAATCAAGAAATGTCGACTTATATTCCTGATTCAGAGCTATCGCGTTTTAATACCAGTACTTCCACTGAGCCTGTTGAGATTAGTGAAGGTTTACGCCAAGTGATCGCAGAATCTATCCGTTTAGGTAAACTTAGTGGCGGCAAGCTTGATGTTACTGTTGGTCCTTTAGTGAATTTATGGGGGTTTGGTCCAGATTTACGCCCAGATAAAATACCTAGCCCTGAAGTATTAGCGGCAACTCGTAAGCGAATTGGTTTAGAAAAATTAAGTCTACACGGTAATATGCTCCAAAAAGTAACGCCTGATTTATATGTCGATTTATCAACAACAGCAAAAGGCTATGGTGTTGATAAAGTTGCTGAGTTAATTGAAGCAAAAGGCTTTACCAATTATTTGGTAGAAATTGGTGGTGAAATGCGCTTAAAAGGCTTTAAACATACAGGTGAATTATGGGCCGTTGCGGTTGAAAAACCTGTAAGCGAAGAGCGCAGTATACAGCAAATTATAATACCTAAAGATAATGCTATTGCCACCTCTGGTGATTATCGAAATTACTTTGAAGTTGATGGCCAACGTTTCTCGCATATTATAGATCCGCATACAGGAAAGCCAATTAATCATAAATTAGTGTCGGTAACCGTTATTGCTCCTTCTTCAATGACCGCCGATGGCTTATCGACAACGTTAATGGTGATGGGAGAAGAAAAAGGACTAAAATTTGCCAACGAGCATGATATTGCGGCATTATTTATTTCAAAATCAGAGCATGGTTTTGTGCAAGAAAATACAGTAAAATTCGTTCCTTATTTAAAGTAAGTAATAGTGCATTCGGTTATCCTGACTCAGGCCAGGATCTTTAATATTTGCTTGATCCTTTTAAGAGGTAAAAATGACAATATTTCTCATCACCCTAGGCTTTTTTCTCGTTGTTGTTTTAGGTATGGCGGTAGGTTATATTTTTCAACGCAAAACTATAGCAGGTAGCTGTGGTGGTCTTGGTGCTGTGGGTATTGAAAAATCCTGTGATTGTGATAATCCGTGCGATAAACGATTAGAGCGCGAACGTAAAGCAGAACTTGCGGCTAAAAAAGAAAAATCATCTTTTAACCAAGAAAATATTAAGGTTAAAAATATTTAGCGAGAAAGAGATTAAACTACAAATAATGATTAAGGCTGTCAGTTTGACAGCTTTTTTTTATTAAATCACATCGGTTATACATCAAATAACTCACAAGCTTGCAAAATTTAATTAGATAAATATACTGTATATAAAGTCAGTGCCTTATATAGGTTTTATAATCTAATGGTTAAAAAAATTATTCACGTCGATATGGATGCCTTTTATGCTTCAGTTGAAATGCGTGATTTTCCGCAATACAGAGATATTCCTATAGGTGTTGGTTGGGATGGTGCGCGCAGTGTTTTATGTACTTGTAATTATTTAGCTCGACAATATGGTGTACGTTCAGCTATGCCGGTTATGACAGCCAAGCGCTTGTGCCCGAATCTAACCATAGTGAATGGCAGAATGCAGGTATATCAAGAAATTTCCAAAAAAATTAGGGCTATTTTTTTACGTTATACCAATATTATTGAGCCATTGTCGCTTGATGAAGCCTATCTTGATGTTACCGATGCTACTGCTTGTTATGGTAGCGCAACGTTGATAGCCGAGCAAATTCGTACTGATATTTTTAATGAATTACATTTAACTGCTTCAGCGGGTATTGCGCCGAATAAGTTTTTAGCAAAAATTGCAAGTGACGAAAACAAGCCTAATGGTCAATGTGTTATAGCACCTGAAATGGTTGCAGATTTTGTTGCGGATTTACCTTTACGCAAAATTTCAGGTATTGGCCCTAAAACCGCTGAAAAATTAGCCGCGCATGGTTTTACATCTTGTGCGGATGTGCGCGCCAGTAGTGAGGCATTGCTTAAACCTATTGTCGGTAAATTTGCTGGTGCTTTATATCAACGTAGTTTTGGTATCGATCATCGCGAACTAACCGTTGAACGAAAACGAAAATCACTCGCTGTTGAAAAAACTCTCGCTGAAGATATTACTTCGGAACAAGAATGTCTGTCGGTAATTGAGCAAATCAAGCCAAAACTTATACAACGTTTAGAAAAAATAAAAGATCGCATTATCTGCCGGCAAGGGATTAAAATAAAATTTGCGGATTTCAATCAAACTACAGTAGAAATGCAAAGTAAAAGTTGTGATAGCAAGTTATTTGACAAATTATTAATAACTGCGTTATCTCGAAGTAAAGGCAGAAATATACGATTGATAGGCTTAACCTTAGGTTTTAAAGAACAAGATAATCAAAAAAACCAACCTGCAAACAATAACGTAGAACAACTATGTTTTGAATTATAGTTATCGGTGTTAAAAATGATGAATCGTTTAAAAAATAAGCTATAATAAAACAAGGTCATTAGCTAGTTTAACAAGTAGTAAACTTTTTATAGTTAATGGAATTTATATTTATCAATCTATAAATTTGTGTATTGTTAAAGAAGGGTAGTAGCATGATAACGGTTGGTTCGATGGTTAGCAGTATGAATGGCTTTTTGCAATTGCAAAAAAGTCAGCAATCACTATTTGATGCCAGTTCAAAACTAACTTCGGGTAAGCGTATAAACAGTGCAAAAGATGATCCTGCTGGACTTGCCATCGCTAATCTAATGACCTCAAAGATCCGTGAAAATAATCAATCTATTCGTAATGCTAACGATGGTATTTCCTTTACTCAAGTTGCAGACGGAGCATTAAGTGGTGCAAACGATGTTTTACAGCGTATTCGTGAGTTAGCTGTGCAAGCAGGTAATGGGACACTTAATGATGGCAACCGCAGCACTATTCAAAATGAAATAAATCAACTTTCAAGCCAATTATCTGATATTGGTAAAAATACTAAATTCAATGGTATTAATGTGTTTGCCGACCCATCTACAACTAAATCATTAAATATTCAAGTGGGTTTTAATCAAAGCATATCTTTACAATTAGGGAGCGTATCATCTAGTGCGCTTTCGGGAGGATTCAATTCATCATCAGGCGAACTAGATAGTGGTCGTGTTGATGCAGCAGTAACAGGTGTTAGTGCTGGCAGTGTGAGTATTAATGGTGTTGACCTTGGTGCGATTGCCGCTTCAACATCAGGGCAAGCGAATGTGAAAGCAGATGCTATTAATCAAATTAGTGGGCAAACGGGTGTTACTGCGAAGGCAAGTAATGTTGTTCAAGGTGGTAACGTAAATGCACTTCAACCTATTACACAAGGGATTAGCGTAACAGTTGCAGGAACAACGACAACGTTAGGTAGTTCCGCAAATTTAAACGATTTTGTTAAAAGTTTTAATCAAAATGTTGCCGGTGCTGAAGCAAAAATTGATAGTGAAGGTAAACTACAATTATTTAATAATACAGGGAAAGATATTACCTTAGCTGATAATGGCGTGGGTGGATTAGGGAGCTTAGGACTTAGTGCAGGTACATTTTCTGGCAGTATTAGTTTATCGAGCAGTAATGGCAAAGATATTAATATTAGCAACACTGCAACGGGCAATGTTAATGATTTAAAAGCCTTTGGTTTTAATAAGCAACAAGGAGCTTCGGCGTTATCAGGTGGACAAGTTAGCGGTCAAAATATAACCGCAAACGATGGTATTACTATTAATGGCACTGCTTTAGGCAACGTTAATAGTAGTGGTGCAAATACCAATGCTAGTGATATTAGCACGGCAATTAATGCACTAAGTGATAAAACAGGTGTAACGGCTAGTGCAACTTCAAATCTAACATTAAGCGCGGATGTATCAGCGTTACAAAATAGTAGCTTAACCATAAACGGTGTCGATGTTTTTAGTAGTTTTAGTGGTTCTTCACTTGATGATGCTCTTAACCAAATTAATTCGGCAGGGCTAGGTGATGTTCAAGCCAGTAGTAATAGTGATGGTGAGTTAGTGTTAAGCTCTAACTCAGGGCAAAATATAAATATTGAAAATGGTGCTAGTGCGTTTAGTCAAAATGGTAGTGCAATCGCCAATAGTGTTACCCAACGTGGCGAATTAAGTTTAACCGCTAAAAAGGGTGGGGAGATAAATATAAGCTCAACAGCGGCTATTGGTGTACAAACTTCAGCGCTAAATAAATTAGGGTTAAGTGACGTCGGCGGATTTTCCAGTAATACTGCTTCAAATGTTGCTACAACAAGTAATGCTAGCGATTTAATTAAAAATATTGATAACATTATGGGTCAAATAAATAAAACACGCAGTGGTTTAGGCGCAACGCAATCACGTTTTATATCAACCATTAATAATTTATCACAATCATCTATTCAGTCAGAAAGTTCACGTTCACGTATAGAAGATGCTGATTATGCACGTTCTATTTCTGAATTTTTACAAGCACGTTTTGCTCAACAAGCCAGTAGTAGTATATTTGTTCAGCGGCAAGCTTCACAAAGAGCCTTTATCGGTCAATTAATAGGAAATTAATTGACTACAGTCACAAAATTTATTTTTAAAATTCATACTCATTTATATAGGTGAGGTTTTATTCATTGCTCGTTATTCTTGTATGGATAAGATAATCTTAATGAGTAAATCATAAAATAAAAAAGGTCAAAAAATGAAAATAAAATTAATTGTGAGTTTTTTCCTGATATTTAACTCATTTGCTTCAGCCCAAGATTTTAATAACGTAAAAATTAATGTAACAAAGGCTGGTGGTAATGTTTATATGTTACAAGGTGCTGGTGGCAATATTGGGGTTTTGGCAACGAAACAAGGTTTGATCCTGGTGGATGATCAATTTTCACCACTAGCGGAGCGAATTAATAATGCGATGAATGGTATTTCAAAACAAGGTTTAAAGTATATTGTTAATACGCATTTTCACGGTGATCATACGGGGAGTAATAGTTTTTTTTCTGAAAAAGCGCCAATTTTTGCTCATAAAAATGTAAGAACAAGACTTGCTGAAAAAGAGCCTGCAGAACAAGTTGCTTTACCTGTTGTCACTTATGAAAAAGGCCTCGCAATATATTTAGACGATGAAGAAATTCAATTAACACATTATGCTCATGGCCACACGGATGGTGATACGACTGTTTCTTTTAAAAAGGCAAATGTACTTCATACTGGAGATTTGTTTTTTGAATTAGGCTTTCCTTACATTGATTTAAATAATGGTGGTAGTGTAAAAGGGTATTTAACTGCAGTTCAAAACATTTTATCAACAATACCTGATGATATTGTGATCATTCCTGGTCATGGCAAACTCACCAATAAAAAACGTTATCAAGCTTTCGCTGATATGATCGCTTTTAGTATTAATCATGTACAACAATTATTAGATCAAGGAAAAACTGAAAAAGATATAATTGCGCAAGGGTTAGGAAAGGATTATCAACAATGGTCATGGGAATTTATCACCGAAGAGAAATGGTTAAAAACGATAATTTCTGATTTGAAATAGTACTAAGTTCATACTCGTTTTTATTGTTCTTTACATCTTTGTTTTTATAACGAAGGGCGGACTGGCGATTTAAAAGAAGCTTAATTATACTTTTACTATTAACTTATACTTATTTGAGCCTAAGATGCTATTTGGATTGACCTTAATTTCAACATTAATTCCTAAAAAACTGTTTAGATTAATGTTATTAATTGGTATTTTTTACCAACCTGTTAAGGTTTTTGCTCAATCTGAAAGCTCTTGCATTACACCACTTAAAACTCCTATTGTTTCCCTCATTATTCCCGATTATAAGAATAGTTTTTTTTGGTCATATTTGGTTAAAATTGCTATTTCCTCAAGTAAACAACTTAATATTAACTTACGAATTCACTATATTGATGATGCTTTTCGAAGCAGTTTTAATTATGCACAAATAATTGATCAAATTCTTCTTGAGGAAGAAAGAACGAAAGGTAAACCAGATTATGTTGTGAGTTATTTTTTAGGACATACACAAAAAAAAGTACTTGATGTATTAGCTAAGCATCAAATTAAATTATTTTCATATAATTCACCAATCCCCGCAGATATCTCAAACATAATAAGTTTACCGAGAGAGCGTTACAAAAATTGGATTGGGCATATTTCCCCCGATGAAATTAATTCTGGATATCAGTTGGCAGATACGCTTATTAAACAACACAAAACTCTAGTGAAAACTTTAAAACCACTACGATTACTCGCTATTACAGGTAGTAGAGACTCTTCAGTTGCACAGATGAGGGTACAAGGTTTACAACAGAGAATTAATGAAAGTTCTGAAATTAAACTATTACAAGTTTTATATACTAATTGGACTTATCAGCAAGTGAAAAAACGAGGTGGTATGTTGTTAAATCGTTTTAATAATATTGATATTATTTGGAGTGCAAGTGATTTAATGGCAATAGCTATGTTAGATAATGTAAAAAATAGTAAGAATATATTAGAACATTCGATCACTCTTGGCGGTATTGATTGGATGAAAAAAACCATTCCATATCTTAAAAATAATGAAATTGATGTTAGTTATGGAGGTCATTTTTTCGAGCCCGCTTGGGTACTTGGATTGATTTATGATCACTTTAATGGGCTAGATTTTAAAAAGGATACTGGCGTAGTGATTAAATATAATTTATCGCCAGTTTTTGCTGAAAATGCTGAATTATTAAATATAGATAATGTTGATAATATTAATTTTAAAATCATGAGTAAATGTTTAACGCCCAACACGCAACACTATCAATTTAATGCGATGAAATTACTAACTAGCCAAAACGAAAAATAAACGGTTAAATTTTATCTTTCCCTTTCCCTGATAACAATGAGTTAATTAAGTTACCGTCTAAAGTCATGCTAACATCTACTGATTAACAAAGGCTGTCGGTTTCCCGTTAGCCTTTTTCATTTTACTGCATTGATAATAGGGTGAACGTTGCAGTATTAGTATCATAACTTAATACGCGTTTATAATTAGGCGCTATATAACTTTCAACGCTGCCGCTACTTAATACTTGTGTTGATATGAACTGTTGAACATTATCGTATTTTGTTAAAACAAAGCCTTGCGTTGGGTCAAAACGATAAAAGTAGCTATTATCATTGCTATCGGTAACCACATTAAAGGCGCTAATATTGGCACCATTATCGAGTAAACCTTTATCAGTATAACTAACCCCATCAAAACTTGTATGTTCTGTAGAGCCGTTAATAGTGTAAATATCTCGACCATTATTACTTAATGCTAAAGCAATTATGCCGCTGGTAAAAGCACTATTTTCATAGCTATTACTCAGTGTTGCGCTAATCGTATTTTCAGCAAAGGCATTGTATGATAATTGGTATTGCTCTAAAGAGTTGCTTGCGCTTTTTAGGGTCATAAATGAATCTTTACTGGCAGGAACGGCAAGTTTTCCCGCAAAAAAAGCGTTTTCTTGATCCCATGCCTGGCGAACAAGTTCCGCGTTGGCAAACTCAAGTGTTTGAGTTATCACAACAGGTTTTCCTGCGATCATTTCAACAGCAATCGGTCTAAATTCAATGGTAATATTATCATTATTAATTTCGCTTATACTTTGATTGTTTAAGTTGATTTTATAATGGTGCACTGTTGTGGTTTCAATACCATTTTCGTCGATAACGGTTTGGGTGTTAGATGCTAACAAAGTACTACCATCTGGATAAACTACTAAGTTCGTTAAATCTACACCCGTTAATGGTGAGCTGATGGTTGACTCTAAAGCGCCTGAAATAATGTTGTAAATTTTTACGCTGTCACCTATTGCTAGGTAAATAAATGGACGTAGCGGATCAAGCACAACGCCATCGCTGTTAGGCGTTACATTGGTAATACTCGCATCAATGGCATCGCTTGTTGCTTTATTCATGCTTACAGCAATAGTACCAGCAATGGCGGAACTGCTATCAACAGGAGATAAGGTAATGGTGGCATAGCTTAACCCTTCACTAGCCTTGCTTGGATCGGCATTAATGGTCAGTTTATTATTGGTGACGTCAGGCGTTAACGTTAACCAATTTACGTTACTTGTTGCTTGCCATGCTAATGATGTATCTCTATTGATTAATACATCGATGGTATGTGTTAAGGTTTGTTGTGTCACTAAACTATTAAAGGCAAGTGCAGGATAACTACCTGATAAACGTACTTCATCAACTGCAAATTCAACGGTGATTAAAGTGTTAGTATCACTGGCGGGATCGTAAATGGTTATAGAACCTGTTAATAATCCCCAAGTCGTAATGGTGCTGGTATCAATCGCTACGGTTAAACTGAGTGGATCGTTGCTGTTATTTTGAGTCAATACTAACCAAGGTACATTAGTGGTTGCCAACCAATTCGTATCAATGCCCGATAATGTAAGCTTTTGTGAGGCAATACTTGTCGGGTTATTACCTAAAGTTGTTGTAAAACTTAGTTTGTTGGCTGAAGTATTAAATTGTTGAAGGTTGACTATTTCTATATTGGTGGCGTTTGTTTCATTTAACACTAAACGTTTGTTATCAGCTGATATCGTAATATTACGAGGTTGATTAGAAACGACAGGCAATGTTGCCGTAAGTACTTGTTGCTGATTATAAACATTTATAAAAAACCCATTAACAGGATTTGCTTGATCAAAACGTACGTAATGAGGGCGATTATTATCGCTTAATGCGATTGCCAACGTAACAATGTTGTTATTACTTTCTAATAAACCATTGTCTGTAAAAGTGTTACCGTCAAAGCTTATCCATTCGCTAGAAGGGCTTATTGCATAGATGTTTTTTTCATCATTAGTTACCACAAAATCAGTAACCGTATCGGTAGTGGTTAAATTTTCAGGTTTATACTCATGAGTTTTAATGGTTGTAATTTTATCAACGGTAAAATCATTTACTTTGGCGGTAAAACGCTTAAACATACTGGTATTTGGATCAAAGGCAAATAAGCTTTGAGCAACGGCTGCCATATTAATGCCACGGGCAAAAAAGGCATTGCTATTATCTAGAGCTAATTGATGTAAATTTTCATCAGCATATTCAAGTATTTGAGTAACCACAAAGTAACGACCTGCAAAACGTACAAACTTAACGGGTTCAAATTGAATGTCTGCATCGAGGATTTCTGTACTGGTTAAGTCATTTAAGTTGATTTTATAACGGTGCGTTATTGTACTTTCAATTGGATTGCCATTAGCATCTAAATTGTTTTCATCAACGATTGTTTCATCGGCTTTGGCAAGTAATAAATTACCATTTGGATGAATAACAAACTGCTCTAATAAGCTATTTGAAGGGGCGATTAGAGTAGTGCTAATTAGTTCACCTGTATATTGGTGATAAACACGTAATTCATTAGCAACACCAATATAAACGTAAGGTTTTAGCGGTGCATTCACTACCGCATTATTGTTGGTGGTAATGTTACTAATTGTTTGTGTCGTGGTATTTGCATCACTTTTAAATAAACTAACATGAACGATTTCGTTAATAATAGGGCTAACAGCATTTGGATTTTGTGGATCAACTTTGGGGCTAATAATGATCTCACCTGTCGATAAGCTATTATCAGCAGCAAGGGCCGCATTTGCGACTATTTTTAATTGATTCGTACCTTCAATAGGCGTTAGTGTTAGCCAAGGTGTTGTTGTTTGAGCATGCCAATCAAAACCTTTAGGGTTATTACTACCAATCGTAATAATACTTTGTGTGGCATTAATATTCTGAGTAGAACTAAAAGCAATATTGGGTTTATCAGCATATAAGTAAACATTATCTAATCCCAATTCAACAGGAAATTTTGTATCTCCAGTTGAGCCTTTAAAAACTAAATTGCCTTGAGTTAATCCCGCTTGCGAAAATTTAGTGAGATCAGGGGTAACCGTAACTGTGCTTTTATTCGTGGTACTATCAAAAATGGTATTAACGGTTAACCAATCTACGTCGCTATTCACTGTCCAAGCTTGATCTGCATTAGTAAATTCAAACGCTTGACTAGCAATAGAATCAGCGCCAAAAGTTTCGCCAAAACTTAATCGTTGCCAAATGAGTAAGGAAATATTGATATCTTGATTCACTAAAGTGTTCGTTGTTAGATCACCAGTGGAAAGTCTTAATTTAGTTTCGTATAGGTCAGCAGACAAAAATTGTGCATTAACGACATCAATAAATAAAGTCGCAGACGTTGCGGTGACTTCTCCGGTACGATAATTTAACCATGAAGCAGGTTGGCTGTTTGGAGCAAAACCCACTAATAAACCGTTGCCTTTAAAATTCACTTTTACGGAAATAGTCGTGGTTGATTCTTTAAAAATTTCATTGCTAATACCAATACTTGTAGTATCGGCAGAAATGGAGAATTGGGGAGTATTGTTACTCGACCCGCCGCAAGCTTGCAGAGTTAAAACAAATGTTGCCAAAATGAATAATTGGACAATTTTATGCAGTCGTGCCGTCATACAGATCCCTGTTTATTATTTTGTGTTCGTCAGTCAGTCGATCGGGTAATCGCTATCTAGATAAAACGAGTTAATTCTTTGTATTTTGCGTGATTATTTGCAGAAAGTAAAAAGTTATCTTTAATGGGATATATTCTTCGCGTTTAAGTAAAATTTAGGTAAAATAATGCACAATTAAAAAATTGTGTTATTTTCATGGTAACTGTTTGAAAACTGAAGTATTACATAGTGCTGTAAATTATTTATCTCGTCGTGAGCATTCGGCACTTGAATTAATGGATAAATTAAAAACAAAAGGATATTCGTCAACAGATATCAGTGTGATTATTGAGTACCTTCAAGAAAAAAATTATCAAAGTGATCAACGTTTTGCGGAATGCTCCATTCGTAATAGAGCGTCGAGAGGCTACGGTTGGCTTTATATAAAACAGATGCTTAAGCAAAAAGGTGTTTGTGAAAATATTATTAACGAAGAAGCAAAAAACCAACAAATTGATTGGTATCTACAAGCGGAGCTTGCGTATAATAAACGTTTTGCTGGTATTGTGATCAAAGATGAAAAAGATAAAGCTAAACGATTACGCTTTATGCAATCTCGAGGTTTTACATTAGATCAAATATTTACCTTAATAAACAAATAGTAAAAATAAATTCATTAAACAAAATTCGAAGTATAAACAAATAAATTTTAAAGATAATTGGATAACCCATGATCAAAACTACCGCCGAAATACGTCAGGCCTTTTTAGATTATTTTGCTTCTAAGCAACACCAAATTGTTAAAAGTGGCTCTTTAGTTCCGGGTAATGACGCAACATTACTTTTTACCAATGCTGGTATGGTGCCATTTAAAGATGTATTTTTAGGTGCTGAACAACGTAGCTATACCAGAGCAACTTCTGCTCAACGCTGTGTTCGCGCAGGTGGTAAGCATAATGATTTGGAAAACGTAGGTTATACGGCTCGCCATCATACTTTTTTTGAAATGATGGGAAATTTTAGTTTTGGTGATTATTTTAAAGAAGAGGCAATTAGCTTTGCATGGCAATTTTTAACCGAAACGTTGCAATTACCCAAAGAAAAATTAACCGTCACCGTTTTTGAAGAAGACGACGAAGCTGAAAAAATTTGGATCGAACAAATAGGTGTTCCAGCCGAACGGGTAATTCGCATCGGCGCAAAAGACAACTTTTGGTCAATGGGTGATACTGGCCCTTGTGGCCCTTGTTCAGAAATATTTTTTGATCACGGTGAAGATGTTTTTGGTGGTCCTCCAGGTTCACCTGATGAAGACGGCGATCGCTTTATCGAAATCTGGAATATTGTATTTATGCAATATAATCGCCAAGCCAATGGCGACATGGAACTTCTTCCTAACCCGTCAATCGATACGGGAATGGGGCTTGAACGTATTGCCGCCATTATGCAAGGCGTTCACAGTAATTATGAAATTGATATTTTTACGGCGTTAATTACCGACACGGCTAAATTATTAACATGTGATGATTTAGCCCATAAATCACTGCGCGTTATTGCCGATCATATACGCTCATGTAGCTTTTTAATTGTTGATGGTGTGGTGCCATCAAACGAAGGCCGAGGTTATGTGCTGCGTCGTATTATTCGTCGTGCTATTCGCCATGGCCATAAATTAGAAGCAAAAGGACACTTTTTTCATAAACTAGTCGCGTCGTTAATAACCCAAATGGGTGACGCTTACCCTGAACTTGTTCAACAACAAGCTATTATCGAAAAACTATTACGTATTGAAGAAGAACAATTTGGTCGTACGTTAGATCGCGGGATGAATTTACTCGAAGATATACTTAGTGATCTTAAAGGAGATACTATTGGCGGTGAAGACGTTTTTAAACTCTATGATACTTATGGATTTCCTGCCGATTTAACTGCAGATATTGCGCGTGAACGCGAGTTACATATTGATCAACAAGGTTTTGATCTGGCAATGAAAGCACAACGTGAACGCGCACAAAAAGCGAGTCAATTTGGTACTGATTACAACGAGCAACTTAAATCTGATCAACAAACTCACTTTAAAGGTTATACCAACCATGATTATTCAGCTACTGTTGTTGAATTGTTTAATAGCCAAACGGGTGAAGCTGTTACGCAGTTGCAGGCTGGTGAGCAAGGGGTAGTCATTTTAGATAATACGCCTTTTTATGCTGAATCCGGTGGCCAAGTGGGCGACAGTGGTCAGTTAATGATTAACAATGACATTTGCTTTGAAGTACTCGACACAACGAAATTAGGTAATGCCTTTGCTCATAAAGGTGTGGCTAAAACTACTGTTAGCGTTAATGCACGTATTAACGCACTAATAAATGTAGAACGTCGTCAAGCAATTACTAAAAATCATACGGCGACGCATTTATTGCATGCCGCATTACGTAAAATATTGGGTGAGCATGTTGGTCAAAAAGGTTCATTGTGTGACGCAGATAAATTACGTTTTGATTTTTCACATTTTGAAGCAGTAACAGCAACAGAATTACAACAAGTTGAACGTATGGTTAATGCTGAGATTCGCCGCAACCATCTACGTGATACACAATTAATGCAAATTGACGAGGCCAAAGAGAAAGGCGCAATGGCGTTGTTTGGTGAAAAATACGATGACGAAGTCCGCGTTGTTACCTTAGGTGATGCTTCTATTGAATTATGTGGTGGTGTGCATGTTGATCGCACTGGAGATATCGGGCTAGTAAAAATTGTTTCAGAGTCAGGTATTGCTGCTGGTGTACGTCGTATCGAAGCTGTTTCAGGTCAAGCTGCTATTGAGTTTATTGAGCAGCAATCACAATTACTTGCCGATATTTCACATAATGTTAAATCTGACATTGCTGGCGTCAGTGAAAAAATAGAGCAAGTATTAGTCAAAAATAAAGCCTTAGAAAAAGAAATTGCTATTTTAAAACAAAAGCTTGCGGCACAGGCTGGAACTGATTTGCTTAGTCAAGCAGTTGAAATTAACGGTGTTAAAACCTTAATCGCTAATTTAGACGGTGTTGAGTCTAAAGCCTTGCGTGGCATGGTTGATGAGCTAAAAAATAAAATGCAGTCAGGCATTATTATGTTAGCCGCACCAAACGATGGTAAAGTTGGCTTAATTGCCGGTGTAACCAAAGATTTAATTGGTAAAGTAAAAGCAGGAGAATTAGTTAATTTGGTTGCTCAGCAAGTTGGTGGTAAAGGTGGTGGTCGTCCTGATATGGCACAAGCTGGTGGCACACAGCCAGAAAATGTACCCGCAGCTCTAGCGAGTGTTGAAGCTTGGCTGATTGAGCGACTTTAAGTGGCAGCGAATTAGTTGGCTGTTATCGTTCAAAAATATGGGGGAACCTCGGTGGGTTCCCTTGATCGTATTGAAGCTGTTGCTGAAAATATCATAAAAACACGACAACAAGGTCATCAAGTTGTTGTGGTTTTATCTGCTATGTCTGGCGAAACTAACCGTTTATTGGCTATGGCGCATTCCTTAGATAAACAACCTTCAAGCCGAGAACTCGACATGTTATTGGCTACTGGCGAACAAACGAGTATAGCTTTGCTCGCTATTGCTTTAATTCAACGTGGTTATTCTGCTGTATCGTTATTAGCACATCAAATCGGTATTTTTACGGATAACCATTTTGGTCGTGCACGTATTAAAAATATTGAAACTAAGCGTTTATTGCAATCGCTAGAACAAGAACAAATTGTGCTCGTGGCAGGATTTCAAGGCGTAGATAGCGAGGGAAATATTACGACCTTAGGACGTGGTGGTTCAGATACTTCTGCGGTTGCTATTGCTAGTGCTCTAGGAGCTAGTGAGTGTCAAATATTTACTGATGTTGATGGTATATATACGGCAGATCCTCGAATAGAACCTTGTGCTCGAAAGATCCATTCTATTTCTTTTGATGAAATGTTAGCAATGGCAAGTCTTGGCGCCAAAGTATTACATAATCGCTCAGTAGAATATGCAATGAAGCATCATTTACCGATTAGAGTGTTAAGTAGTTTTAACAAGGGTGATGGTACTAAAGTACTGGATACCAATGATCAAGAAATACCTAAAAACCAACAAGGTATCACCAGTATTGTACATCACCAACATGAAGTTATGGTTACTCTTTCTCACATTAAAAGCAAGCAGGACATAGTAGATATTTGTAAAATACTGAGTGATAACCGCATTGAAATTGATATGGTCAATAAAACTATACAAAACGATAATCAATACTCTTTAAGTTTTACATTACATAAAAATGATCAAATTAAAGCGTTGTCATTATTAAAATCAACGCCGCAAAATTATAATTTGAATACTATTACAATAACTGAAAATATAGCTAAACTTTCAGTCGTTGGCCGAGGGGTAAATTCGAATATTGAAATTGTTGAAATAATTGTTTCTACCCTCGCACAAAAAAATATTAATATTCGTTTGTTTTCTAGCTCTGGATTACATTTGTCTGTTATAATCAAAGAGATTGATTTGATTGAAGGTGTTCATGCTTTGCATAGTGTTTTTAATTTAAATGTATCAGATTAGTGAGATTGAAATAATATTTTTAGTATTTTTCTAAAACTAATCTAACTTTATGTTTGCGCCTAGCTTAGTAAATATAAAGAAAAATTTAGTGGAGTTCAATTTTAACCATATAAAGGAAAGGAACTAAGCATGTTAATATTAACACGTCGAGTTGGTGAAACATTGATGATTGGTGATGAAGTCACCGTCACTGTTTTAGGAGTGAAAGGCAATCAAGTACGTATTGGTGTAAATGCACCAAAAGAAGTTTCTGTTCATCGAGAAGAAATTTACATGCGTATCCAAGCCGAAAAAGATGAAAAGGAACCGACAGGTAATTTATAATTTTTCATCTAACCAGCAGCCGACATTTAAGTCGGCTTTTTATTGTCTATTTTTTAATCAAAAAGATTGTATTGAGCTAATTAAGGTACATTAATGCTTAAAAAAATACCTTGTTGGGTAAAATCTCAGCAAACAAGCAATAAAGCTAAAAAATTGTTTGACATATTTTTTATATCCATTAATATTCGCACCCACTGAAGAGGTAGGCCAATGGCTGAAAGCTTTTTACAATATAGGTTGCAAAGTAAATATACTCAACATCAAATACTGTAAAGGGGAATTCTTCTCTAGTGTAAAGTAGAAATAAGGTGAGCTGGCCGAGTGGCCGAAGGCGCTCCCCTGCTAAGGGAGTATCGGCTTTAAATCCGATCGAGAGTTCGAATCTCTCGCTCACCGCCATTTCTATTATTATCTTTTACCGAGATATAAAATAAGGTTATTGCGGACGCGTAGCTCAGCTGGATAGAGTACCTGGCTACGAACCAGGCGGTCGCAGGTTCGACTCCTGCCGCGTCCGCCACTTTCTTTCAACGAAGAAAGTGAGCTATCTCCAACCGAGATATAAAACAAGGTTATTGCGGACGCGTAGCTCAGCTGGATAGGTTATTCAGATTTAGATGGCTACGAACAAGGTTCGTTATCTCGGAGTGAGATATAAAATAATACTTGACCGCGGACGCGTAGCTCAGCTGGATAGGTTATTCAGATTTAGATGGCTACGAACAAGGTTCGTTATCTCGGAGTGAGATATAAAATAATACTTGACCGCGGACACGTAGCTCAGCTGGATAGGTTATTCAGATTTAGATGGCTACGAACAAGGTTCGTTATCTCGGAGTGAGATATAAAATAATACTTGACCGCGGACGCGTAGCTCAGCTGGATAGAGTACCTGGCTACGAACCAGGCGGTCGCAGGTTCGACTCCTGCCGCGTCCGCCACATTGAAAAACCAGTCTTCTGACTGGTTTTTTTTCATCTAAAATATATTGGAAAATATTTTTTTAGATTGTTGACGTGGTGTCAGCTGGATAGCCTCTTGTTGGTAAAGAATTGGCTACGACTGAGCCTTTTCGGTCGCAGGTTCGACTCCTGCCGCGTCCGCCACATTGAAAAACCAGTCTTCTGACTGGTTTTTTTTCATCTAAAATATATTGGAAAATATTTTTTTAGATTGTTGACGTGGTGTCTGCTGGATAGCCTCTTGATGGTAAAGAATTGGTTACGACTGAGCCTTTTCGGTCGCAGGTTCTACTCCTATAGCAATCGCCACATTGAAAAACCAGTCTTCTGACTGGTTTTTTTTCATCTAAAATCACCTAAAAGCAAGTGGTTTGGTTATTTAACTCGTCCACAATATATCCATAAATTTCAGTTTAATGCTTATACCAATCTTACAAGCTAAGTGATCATTCTACTGGTTAAAACCACCAATAACCGCGTTATATATTTTATAATTAACGCTGCATGCAGCTTATTAGACAATGCAGACGTCAAATGGATGTGATTTATTAGAGAATGCAGGATGCATATTCTCCTGAATAACTAGTTATTAATAAATGCCTTTTGTTTGATGGTTTTTCCTGCGTATAAAGTTGATCACTTAATTAATAAAATTGGTCTTAATGCATCGTGTCTATTCAATCACTTAATGAATATCAAAGGTGATTTTTGTATACAATATTATACCAGGTTAGTAAAAGTGTGATGATCTATTGTATACAATATTATTTTTTTTGTTTTTAGGTGAATATATATTACGTAATTTCAAATAAAAATTCAAAAATACCTAATATGACTATTGACGAACAATTATTTTTATGAAACGTGCAAATTAAATTTGTTTTTCATAATTGGAGTGATTATTCTAATTGATAAATTTTGTACAATATTCTGAGTAAGGTGGAAAATATGAACCAGTTATTTGTTGAAGCTGGTACTTTGTTGTTTGTGGGTATGGTGTTTGTATATGCTTTTTTGGGCTTGTTAATTGTTATTATTAATTTTTTACTTGCTCCGTTAGCTAAAAAATATCCAGATCCAGTAATACAAACTAAAGTAAAAAAAGAATCCAACCGCACTAAACATAATGATGGTGTTTCACCCGCTATTGTTGCGGCTATCACTGGTGCAGTAACTCAATATCGTCAACAACATATAAAAGCTAAACAATAGGAGTAACACGCATGACTAAGCCGTTAGGGATCACCGAAGTGGTATTAAGAGATGGCCACCAATCGCTACTCGCAACTCGATTACGTTTAGAAGATATGTTGCCTATTGCACCATTACTTGATGAAGTTGGCTTTTGGTCGATTGAATCTTGGGGGGGAGCAACTTTTGATTCATGCATTCGCTATTTAGGTGAAGATCCATGGGAGCGTTTACGTGCTTTAAAAAAAGCGATGCCAAATACTAAACAACAAATGCTTTTTCGTGGACAAAATATTTTAGGCTATCGTCACTATGCTGATGATGTCGTTGAAAAGTTTGTTGAACGTGCGCATGTTAATGGTGTTGATGTTTTTCGTATTTTTGATGCAATGAACGATGTGCGTAATTTACAAACATCCATAAAAGCGGCCGTTAAAGTTGGCGCACATGCACAAGGCACATTAAGTTACACCGAAAGCCCAGTTCATACTTTGGGCGGTTGGCTCACTATGGCTAAACAACTTGAAGATATGGGTGCACATTCACTTTGTATTAAAGACATGTCGGGCTTATTAAAGCCTTACGATGCAGCTGAGCTTATTTCTCGCTTAAAAGAAACCGTTGCTTTGCCACTTTCATTACATTGTCATGCCACTACGGGCTTGAGTATTGCTACGCACATTAAAGCAATTGATGCTGGTATTGATGTTATTGATACCTCAATTTCATCAATGAGTATGACATACGGTCATTCACCAACAGAAACTGTTGTTGCTATGGTTGAAGACACTGCTCGTGATACAGGTTTAGATTTAGCTAAATTAGCAGAAGTTGCTGCGTATTTTAGAGATGTACGTGAAAAGTACGCTAAATTTGAAGGTAGCTTACGTGGTATAGATGCACGAATTTTACTCGCTCAAGTACCAGGTGGCATGTTAACGAACATGGAAAACCAGTTAAAAGAGCAAGGCGCGGCTGATCGTTTAGATGATGTTCTCACCGAAATTCCAAAAGTCCGTAAAGATTTAGGCTATATCCCTTTAGTCACACCTACTTCACAAATAGTAGGTACGCAAGCGGTGTTAAATGTTTTAACCGGTGAGCGTTATAAATCAATCACTAAAGAAACTGCTGGTGTATTAAAAGGGGAATATGGCGCAACAGCAGCGCCAGTAAACGCTGAGTTACAAGCACGTGTTTTAGATGGTGCAAAGGTGGTTACTTGCCGTCCTGCGGATTTACTATCTCCTGAAATGGATCACTTAACAGCTGAATTGAAAGGTTTAGCGAAAGAAAAAAATATAAAACTTGCTGATGAAAGCATTGACGATGTTTTAACGTATGCGCTGTTCCCACAAATTGGTTTAAAATTCTTGGAAAACCGTAATAATCCTGACGCGTTTGAACCCATGCCAACCAAAGAAACTGTTGCAACGACAACTAATCAAACCAATAAAAATAATAATGCCCCCGAAAGTTATTCAGTAAAAGTTGATGGTAAAGTATATGACGTTGTGGTTGCTGCTGGCGGCACATTAGACAGTATTGCGCCGGGCAAAGGTTCGGGAGGTGAGTTACTAAAACAATCAACTTCGGTATCGGCTGATGAAACGCTTAACTCTCCACTGGCGGGCAATATTTTTAAAGTCGTTGTAGATGCGGGCGAACATGTTGATGCGGGCGATGTTGTTATTGTGATGGAAGCGATGAAAATGGAAACCGAAATCCGTGCAGTAAATGCCGGTACTATCACGGCTATTCATGTTAAAGAAGGCGATGCTGTTAGTGTTGGTGACGCCTTAATTAGCCTGTCGTAGAGGAAGTTATGGAATTATTAAATACTTTATGGCAATCAACTGGCCTAGCTAATTTTGTGTATGGTCAAGTGATCATGATGTCGGTTGGTTGTTTGCTACTTTATTTAGCCATTGCGAGAGATTTTGAGCCATTATTGTTATTACCTATGGGGTTTGGTGCAATATTAACCAATATACCGTTAGCGGGCTTTACTGAAGCGGGCGGCTTATTACATTATGTCTATGAAGTGGGTATTCATACCGGCGTTTTTCCATTAGTTATTTTTATGGGGGTTGGGGCAATGACCGACTTTGGTTCGCTCATTGCTAATCCTAAAGTATTGTTGTTGGGGGCTGCTGCACAGCTTGGTATTTTTGCTACTTTATTTGGTGCGATAGCGCTAAATGCAATACCCGGTATTGAATTTACCCTAAAAGATGCCTCAGCTATTGCCATTATTGGTGGAGCTGATGGACCAACAGCAATATTTTTAGCCTCTAAACTTGCACCTGAATTGTTAGGTGCCATTGCCGTAGCCGCATATTCATACATGGCATTAGTGCCTATTATTCAGCCTCCAATTATGCGTGCGTTAACGACTGAAGATGAACGTAAAATTGAAATGGCGCAATTACGACATGTAACCAAAGTTGAAAAAATTATATTTCCTTTAGCTGTGCTGTTAGCAACCATTTTCTTTTTACCCGCAGCAACGCCTTTAGTGGGTATGTTCTGTTTAGGTAATTTAATGCGTGAATCTGGTGTGGTAGACCGTTTGAGTTATACAGCACAAAACGAGTTAATTAACATTACTACCATCTTTTTAGGTTTAGGTGTTGGTTCAAAATTAAGTGCCGAAAAATTCTTAAATGTTGAAACTTTAGGGATTTTAGCGCTTGGTGCGATTGCGTTTTCGATAGGTACTGCAGGAGGCGTGTTAATGGCAAAATTAATGAATAAATTCTCTAAAACGCCCATTAACCCACTGATCGGTGCTGCGGGGGTTTCGGCGGTACCAATGGCGGCACGAGTAGCCAATAAAGTAGGATTAGAGGCTAACCCTCATAACTTTTTATTAATGCATGCTATGGGGCCAAATGTAGCAGGTGTTTTAGGTTCAGCGGTAGCTGCAGGTGTATTGTTATCTTTAGTTGGTTAGTTTTTTGCTGACCACGTTTTATTTTATTAGCCATTATAATACCTGTATGATTTAATACAGGTATTACTCATTGTTTTATATTAATAAATTTCATTGTATCCTTTTAATTTTGCTTTAATTACCGCTATTTTGATTATCAGTTTCAACGCATTTGCGGTTGAAAAAGTTTTAGCGGTTACAGAATATCTGCCTCCCTATCAAATAAAAAATGAAGATTGCAGTTTAGGCGGTATTTCAACCGAAGTTGTTAAAGCTTTATTCAAGCAAACTAAAGATGAATATAAAATTGAAGTTATGCCTTGGGCAAGAGCCTATAAAACGGCTTTAACGAAAAAGAATACGTTGATATATTCAATCTCTAGAACTTTAGCTAGAGAAAATTTATTTCATTGGGTAGGTGCTATAAAATCTGAACGCATTTATATTTGGGCACTTAAATCTTCTCATTTTAGTTCAGTTAACTCGATTGAACAATTAGCTAATCAACGCATCGGGTTAGTAAGAAAATCTTATGCAGAGAAGTATATTCAAGATAAAAAATTTACTAAAATTGATTTGTTAGTTAACGATGATCAAAGTGTTCGAATGTTATTTAAAAATCGTGTCGATTTGATTATTGGAGATGCGTTAACTCTTGCCCCAAGGGCTGCAAAATATCATTTAGATTTTAGCCAAGTCGAACCGCTTATTGAGATAAAACAGTTAAGTGTAAATTTATATATTGCCTTTAATTTAAATAGCGATACTGAACTGGTTAGCCGCTACCAGCAAGCGTTTAAGCACTTAGAAAAATCGGGTAAAATAAAAAAGATTTTACAAAAACTCGACAAGATTTAATTACAAATACAATGTTAATAAAGTAGCAATATCTATTAAGGATTTAGCTTATATTGTTGCCAATTATTATTTTGTGTTGAGTTAGTCTGCTTTTCAAAACAAATTCTATCGTGAAGTCGACTTGCTCGCCCTTGCCAAAATTCAATGTAAGTTGGTTTTACACGCCAGCCACCCCAAAATTCAGGATGCGGTACTTCACCTTGTGAATAAAGTCTATTAAAGTGTGCAACTTTATCCTTAAGCTCGTTATCGTGATGTAATTTATGTGATTGTTTAGACGCCCAAGCACCAATTTGACTGCCTCGATCACGACTATGAAAATAGTGAGCAGATTGTTCTGTGCTAACTTTTTCTACTTCCCCTTCAATACGAATTTGACGCTGTAATACATTCCAATGAAATAATAATGCAACTTTATTGTTTTCTTCAAGTTGATGGCTTTTTTTACTACCGTAATTGGTATAAAAAACAAAGCCCTGCTGATCAAACTCTTTTAAAAGTACCATTCGAGAACTTGGCTGACCGTTATGACCACAAGTACTTACAGACATTGCTTCAGGAAGTAAAATTCCTGATTTATTGGCGTCGTCAAACCACAGTTGAAATAATTCAAGTGGGTTTTGGTTATCAGATATTGTTGGAAGAGGTAACGCTACACCTTGACCAAAAGTGAGTAAGCAACGTAATTTTTCAAGAAAAGTCATAATGATAAGGCTTAGTATATTCGTGATAATTAACACTGATTGTAGCACTTACTCTAGCTAATCGAATAGCGAAAGTAAGTGCTAATTATAGCGTTAATGTGAATGTGTTTGCATATAATCAAGCGTTAAATTAGTTAATACTTTCACGCCTAATTTCATACCGCTTTCATCAATTCTAAAGTCTGGTGTATGGTGATCGGGTGCTTCAGATTTGGGTGTATCAAGTGCTTTACCGCCAACGAATAAATAAAGCCCTGGTACTTTTTCTTGATAAAAAGAAAAATCTTCAGCGCCAGTAACCGCATTGGTAATAACCACATGTTGGCTCCCTGCTGTTTTTTGTAAGCTAGGTAACATTTCACGCATTAATTTAGGCGGATTGTAAGTAATTGGATAGCTGTAATCGAGTGGTAAAATAACATCGGCAGTGGCATTCATGCTTTGGGCAATATACTTAACTTTATTACGTACTGATTGATGAATTTGTTTACGAATATCAGGATTTAAAGAGCGGATGGTGCCAACTAATTCTACCGTTTCAGGGATTATATTTGAGCGGGTACCACCGTGGATCATGCCAACAGTAACAACCGCGGCACTGTCTATTAGTTTCACTTCACGACTAACAATGGTTTGTAAGCCCATAATTATTTGTGCGGAGGTAACGATAGGATCAACACTATTCCAAGGATATGCTCCATGGGATTGTTTACCATGAACAATAATTTTAAAGGGATCAACCGCGGCCATGATTCCGCCCTCACGGTAAGTAACCGTATTGATATCGGTAGCCGAATTGATATGCAAGCCAAAAATTACATCCACATCAGGTGATTTTAACACGCCTTCTTTTACCATGACTTCAGCGCCACCTGTTTCTCCTGCAGGAGCGCCTTCTTCAGCCGGTTGGAAAATAAATTTAACTTTGCCGTGTAATTTATCTTTCATAGAGGTGAGAATTTTTGCCGCCCCCATTAACATGGCAATATGTGTATCGTGACCACAGGCGTGCATAACACCAACATCTTGACCGTTATAGGTCGATTTTACTATAGAGGCAAAGGGTAACTTAACGCGTTCAGTTACAGGCAAAGCATCAATATCAGCACGTAACGCAACAACAGGGCCTGGCTTGCCTGAATCTAAAATAGCAACAACGCCTGTTTTTGCAACGCCTGTTTGTACGGCTAAACCTAATGAATTTAGGTAATCAGCTATTTTTTTTGCGGTATTAAATTCTCTATTAGATAATTCAGGATGTTGATGAAAATAGCGTCGCCACTTAATCACTTCAGGCTCTATTTTATTTGCAAGATCAGATACTTGTTGAATATTTGTTTGGCTAGCGAAGCTTGGCATTGAACACGAAATGCTGAGTAGACATATTGAGAGTATTTTATTCATGCGATATATAAAAGTTGTGATTAAAAGATAAATTTAGCATACGGGAATAGATGAATTTCGCAATGCTTATTTTACTTTACAATACGGCGCAATATAACGGTGCTATATTTTGCCGTATTGAGGTGAGAATGCTAGAAAGGATAGATTAAAAAGTAAAGTTAATTCATATATCCCAATCGTCTTCGTCATCGAGCATTGCTTTAAGACGTTTTTTTTCCAATAATTCATCAATGCGTTTACGCACTTCTTTATGATGGGCTGCTCGTTCAGAGTTGGTCATGGGATCTTTTTCATCCTCTAAATCTGGATCGATATCATCTATTCCATCGTCATCTAAGTCGTCATCAACATCGATAAAATCGTCACTCATTAATTATGTCTCGCAAATAGTTTAATTCTAATAGTGTGAAGTTAGGTACAAATGCGGCTTTTTTCAAGGGTAAACTTCTAATTTTTTAGAATTTATAAATATTCAATAGCTTGTTACACTATAATCACCCAATTTATGTCTAAACAATAAGCTGTCGATATTTCATGAACGCCACTGAATTTAATAACCATTTGATTACAATTCAACAGCAAGCAAAAAAATTAGCACAAAGAAAATTAGTGGTACTTGCTGGCGACACCGGATGGGCTTATTCATTATTAACACCATGCACTTTATTTACCAAGATTGATGACGGTAAACCTTGCTATATTTTTCAAGAAAATAAGGTAATGAGTAGTGATGAAACAAATAAAGCAGAAATAATATTTTCATCAAAACCTTATACCATTATAAACGGAAAAAACTATCGTCACTATTTAGGTAGCCAATGCCAATATTTGATTTTTGATGATAGCGCATTAAACATTGATGCTTTTGCCGCGCTTTCTGGCACCCTTTGCGCGGGCGGACTACTGTTTTTAGTAATGCCAAATTTAAATGATACTGCTTTGCTTAGTCATAGTTTGTTTTTACAACGTTTTGTTAAGCAAATTAAGAATAACAAAGAGGTTATTGTTTTTGAGCAAAACAGTCCTGAGCCGATTAATCTTACATTAAGCAGCCTTGAGTCAAAAAGCCCTGAGCTAAAAAATGCTTCGCTTCAATCTAATTTTGATCTCGGCTGTAAAACAAAAGAGCAGTTAGCTGCGGTTGAAGCGATTAAAAAAGTGATGCTAGGCCATCGTAATCGCCCATTAGTTTTAACCGCAGATAGAGGACGAGGGAAATCGTCAGCTTTGGCAATTGCCTGTGCCAATTTAATTGAAAATACCAAGCTCCCACTCAATATTATTATTAGTGCTCCACATGCACAGGCATTAACCGTGTTTTTTCAGCAATTAGCGAGTAGTTTACCTAATGCCATTTTCGATAAGTTATCGTTAACGTTTACCCATTATAATTTGCCAAGTCAACCAAGTTCTAAGTTGTTTTTTTTACCTATGGATATTTTGTTAGATGAAAAACCAACGGCAAATTTAATCTTGATTGATGAAGCTGCAGCAATCCCTGTGTATTTACTTGAACAGCTTATTCAGGTTTATCATCGTGTGGTATTTTCAACAACTTTACATGGTTATGAAGGTGCAGGGCGAGGCTTTGCGTTAAAGTTTCAACAAAGTTTAGCTAAACAACAACCACAATGGCAAGCTTTACATATTAATGAACCAATTCGTTGGGCTGTTAATGATCCGTTAGAGCAGTTTGTATTTTCTAGTTGTTTACTCAATGCACGGTTAAGTGATGTAAGTAAAATAAACGAAGCAGAATATATAAGTAAAAAAGGTTTGCCAACCAATAAAATGGCCTGTAATGAACTGGAATTTACCCACCACGATAAAATATCTTTAATTGAAAATGAAATTACATTATCACAATTGTTTTCTGTGTTGGTTACTGCTCACTATCAAACTAGTCCAAGTGATTTAAGGTTGATGCTAGATAATAATCAAGTTGATATTGTTAGCTTATCTGATGGAAAAAAGATTATTGCTGTTGCTTTATTGATGCATGAAGGTGAATGTGAACAACAAACTATTCAGGGAATTTTGCAAGGAAGTCGACGTTTAAAAAATCAATTTTTACCTCAATCATTAATGAACCATTGTGGATTTGAGCAAGCATTTAATTATCGTTACTTAAGGGTAATGCGCATTGCTGTTCACCCTAGTTTGCATCATCAAGGTATTGGACGTTATTTTTTAGGGCAAATAGAGCATTATGCAAAACAACGCAATTGTGACATTTTAGGTACAAGTTTTGGCGCAAATACACAATTATTACAATTTTGGTTAAGTGCTAATTTCAGTGTAATACGCATTGGCTTTACTAAAGATCAAGCGAGTGGAGAACATTCTGCATTGTTATTTAAATCATTAACGAAAAAGGCAGTTTCTGCACAAAAAATGTTATCAGCTGAGTTTTATCGCAGTTTTAGTTATTTGTTATCTGAACAATATCAGTATTTAGTCACTGATTTAGTCGCACTTATTTTTAGTGCAGCAAGTAAAGAGCAACTGGCGCCATTAACCACTTTTGATACTAATAATGTTGACGCATTTGTGCACAAAAAACGTTTGTATAGTACTTGTGCTTTTAGTTTACATTTATGGTTGCAACAACATTTAGCTATGCAATCTTTCAACCGAAAAGCTGCGACAGAAAATGAACATGTATCTATATTAATAGCGCGCATTTTACAAAAGCAATCAATTGCGAAAGTGTGTCAACAATTTCAATTGAAAGGTAAAAAGGCACTGAATCAACGTTTGCTCGATTATGTTGGTCGGCATTATTGTAAAGTAGTAATAACAGCAGATCCTGAAATAAATTCAGGATGACAATTAAATAGTGAAATAAATTCAGGATGATAGCTAAATAGTGAAATAAATTCAGGATGATAGCTAGGCAATGAAAAAAATTCAGCATAGCGATAATTTGGATTATGCTGATATTCGTCATACTGACGCAGATCAGTATCTTAATAATTAAAGAAAAATAAAATAAAACAGCATAAAAATAAGGCTATTACTTAGATGACTATCATCGCAGTTAAAAATTTAATTAAGCATTATCAAAGCGGTAAAGCCAAAAAGGTGAAAGCGGTAGATGATGTAAGTTTTACTATTAAAGCAGGGCACTGCTTTGGTTTACTCGGGCCAAATGGTGCAGGTAAAACCACCACCATTGAAATTTTAGAAGGGATAATTTCCGCCAGCGGAGGCGAAGTGCTTTATCATGGTGAACCGTTAAATAAACTTATTGCCAGTAAAATTGGTATTCAATTTCAGCATACCGCTTTACAAGATTTTTTAACGGTGCAAGAAACAATTGATTTATTTAGCGCTTTTTATCAAGAAACTATTGAACAAAAAAAGTTAGTCGAACTGTGTGATTTAGGTGATTTTCTTGATCGTAATAATCGCTTGTTATCAGGAGGTCAAAAACAGCGATTATTACTTGCTTTGGCATTAATTAATGATCCTGATATTTTGTTTTTAGACGAGCCGACAACAGGATTAGATCCACAAGCAAGACGAAATTTCTGGCAATTAATTAAAAACATTAAAGCGCAAAATAAAACTATTGTTTTAACAACTCATTACATGGATGAAGCCGAACAAGTGTGTGACGAAATTGCGGTGATGGATCAAGGTAAACTCATCGAGCAAGGCACGCCTTCGCAATTATTAAAAAAGCATTTTAATGAGGTGTTTATTTACCTGCCAACTGTGCAAGTACCCACAGTATTAATTAGTGATAATAATTGGCAAGTTATTGATGATAATGTTGAAATTACCAGCAAAAATGTTGAACAAACCTTATCGTATTTAATTGCCAAAAAAGTACCACTTGATGGTTTACATGTTAAGTCAGCTAATTTAGATGATTTGTTTTTAAAACTAACGGGTCATTCTTTGAGAGATTAATTTAGGGTTTTATATTTATGAAAAGAGATAATCATGTTTAATATCAAACGTTTTTTTGCGGTTTTTAAAGCCAGAAACATCGAATTCTTTCGTGATCGCTCATCACTTGGTTGGAATTTACTTTTTCCTGTTTTGTTACTTATTGGCTTTTCATTTATTTTTTCAGGTAATGGTCGAGCGGTTTATAAAGTCGGAGTAATGCATTTAACGCAGTTACAAACTGACACATCAACAAAAATAAATACACCATTTTTAGCTACTAAATATATTGATTTTATTGATTATCAGCAGTTTGATAAAGCAGAGTTAAAATTATCTCAACACAGTATCGACATGGTGGTTGATTTTACTAACTCACAGTATTGGGTAAATGAAAATTCCCCAAAAAGTTATTTAGTGGAAAAGATATTTTTATCAACAGAACAAGGTTTTACCCGCGAAGTTACTCAAGGAAAAGGTATTCGTTATATCGATTGGGCATTACCGGGTATTTTAGGCATGAATATGATGTTTAGCTGTTTGTTCGGTGTTGGTTATGTGATTGTTCGCTATCGTAAAAATTCGGTCTTAAAACGACTAAAAGCAACACCATTATCAGCATTCGAATTTGTTAGTGCGCAGTTAGTTTCTCGGCTTTTTATCGTGATGTTTATCACTAGCTTTGTTTATATTGGTTGTAATCAATTTTTGAATTTTTATATGTTGGGTAGTTATTTAGATTTATTTATTATTGCCGCATTAGGCGCTTTTTGTTTAATCAGTTTAGGTTTATTAGTGGCTAGTCGTAGTAAAAGTGAAGAGTTAACGGGGGGATTATTAAATTTAACAACATGGCCAATGATGATGCTTTCTGGCGTATGGTTTAGTTTAGAAGGCGCACCTGATGGCTTAAAAGCCTTTTCTGAATTTTTACCCTTAACGCATTTAGTTGCTGGGGCGCGAGCGGTGATAACCGAAGGGGCAACACTTAGCGATATTAGTTATCACATCACGGTATTAGTGATAATGAGCAGTTTGTTTTTAGCATTGGGTGCCTATTTGTTTGATTGGAATAGTGAACGCTAAAAGTTACTACGTAAGACTACGTAGTCATAAAGTCGTCATAAAAATCTCATACACTCCATAAAAAATAAGGAGTGGATAATGAAATCTCAAATTAATAGGATTATTGCTGAAAATTTAATAACTACCGTTTTCCAACCAATTTATGATGTAAAACGTAGAATTATTTTGGGTTATGAAGCATTAACGCGTGGCCCTAAAAACACAAATTATTATTCCCCTGATGTATTATTTGAACAAGCAACTGAATGCGGCTTATTATCTGAATTAGAATTATTATGTAGAGCGAGTGCTATTAGCCGTTTTGCTCAATTAAATTTATCGGGTAAATTATTTATTAATATTAGCCCTGTGGTGATGCTAAATAAAGATCACCCGAATGGTGAAACCATTAAATTAGTTGAACAAGCGGGTTTATCTTGTCAGCAAGTTGTTATTGAAATTAGCGAAAAATATCCATTTCCGAATTCCGATGTATTGCGTAAGGCGTTAAATAAATATCGACAATTTGGTTTTAATGTCGCCATTGATGATTTAGGTGCGGGTTATTCAGGATTAAAACAATGGAATTATTTACGTCCAGACATTGTGAAAATAGATCGTTATTTTATTGATGGTTGTGATCAAGATGAGATGAAACGTGAATTTTTAAGGGTGTTATTTGAATTAGGCCGTATTTCAAAAGCGCATGTTATTGCTGAAGGTATTGAAACTCAAGCAGAATTTAATTTGCTGAAAGAATTAGGTATGACTTACGCCCAAGGTTTCTTTTTAGCTAAACCATGTGAATTTCCTAGCGATAAATTTCCACCCTATATTTTAAATCAGAATACTACTAATAAAATCGAAAATATCACTGATATTAAACACGAAGTCGCCTAATCGAATTAGCCCCAAATGTTCTTAATCGACATAAAGCACACAATAAAATATACTGGTAAGATCTGTTAAAATAAATACCATTTTAACTTAACTTTTTGTGTTTTATTGGAGCTTTTTATGTCGGTTGTGATCAGTGGAACAGGGCTATTTACCCCACCACATTCAATTTCTAATGATGAATTAGTTACCTGTTTTAATCAGTATGTAGATAATTTTAATACCGAAAATAGCCAAGCCATCGACGCTGGTGAAGTTACGGCTTTGTCATATTCTAGCAGTGACTTTATTGAAAAGGCATCGGGTATTAAAAGCCGTTTTGTGATGTCTAAAGAGGATATTTTAAATCCTGATATTATGCGACCAACTTTTGTTGAACGGCCAAATGAACAAATATCATTACAAGCTGAAATTGGGACTGCGGCTGCCAAGCAAGCTTTAGCTGCCGCCAATAAAAGCGTTGCTGATGTTGATTTAGTGATTGTTGCCTGTGCTTACACACAGCGTTATTATCCAGCTATTGCTATAGAAATTCAAAATGCGTTAGGTGCAGAAGGTTGGGGATTTGATATGGTTGTTGCTTGTTCGGCAGCCACGTTTGGTTTAATTAATGCGGCCAATGCTATCCGTTCAGGTACAGCAAAAACGGTATTGGTGATTAATCCTGAAATATTAACACCGCAAATTAATTATCGTGATCGTGATAGCCATTTTATTTTTGGTGATGTTGCTACCGCAAGTGTAATTGAAGATGAATCAACCGCGACTAGTGAACATCAATTTAGAATACTGGCAGAAAAACCTATCACTCAATTTTCTAATAATATTCGTAGTAATATTGGCTATATCAATAAATGCAGCCCAGAAACTGTTGATGCTGACGATAAATATTTTATCCAACAAGGCCGAAAAGTCTTTAAAGAAGTCTTACCTATGGTCTCTGAGCTTATTATCTCTCAAATGGAAAAAGTAAAGCTAAATGCAGAAGATATAAAGCGCTTATATTTACACCAAGCCAATATCAACATGAATGGGTTTATTGGTAAAAAAGTTCTAGGGCGAGTGCATACTGCTGAAGAGGCCCCCATTATATTAGATGAATATGCTAATACCAGTTCGGCAGGTTGTATTATTGCTTTACATAAATATCATCAGGATTTGCATTCTGGAGATAAGGCTGTGTTATGTTCTTTTGGTGCGGGTTATTCGGCGTGTTGTCTGATTTTAGAATACGTTTAAATTTTATAGCGAAAAAATAAGATCCTGAAGTACATTCAGGATGACAACGAGTGGTAAGATCTTGAAATAAATTCAGGATGACAACAGGTGATAGGATCTTGAAGTAAATGCCTGTAGTCAACTTAGGATCTCCGATTTGATTAAAGCTGTCATCCTGACGAAGGTCAGGATCTTTTAAACCTCAATACGATTTATCACATTATTCATAGACCCTACCTTTGATGAAAAAAAGCTACCAAGTTTTAATAATTTTATCAATAAACTCAAAAGTTTCTTCAGGCTTTTCTAAAGGGAACATATGCCCACCATCAATGTGATGATGTTCAATGCTTTTATTTAATTTAACAAAGCGTTTAAAAAAATAAGCAGGGGCAATATCACTTTGATTTGCAGTGATTAAGGCGGCAGGTATGGTTAATTTGTGTTTCAATTTTGCTAAATTAGTTGGCATGTTACGAAAAATATCTGTTTCAACTTGTCGTTTAAAGACTAATTCAAGTTGATTTTTATTCATTTTTATACCGCTATTAACATAATCATTTAAACAACGAGGGTCAAAATTTTTAAACAGCTTACTGCGGCTAAATTGTTTGCTTAAATCTGTTTCAATAGGCCAAAATTCTCGCCTATTTTTTGATTTTCCTGCGGGAGAAATATTATCAATATAGGGTGTTTTTTTCAGTAGGTTAATTGCCCAACTTTCAAAGCCTGTGAAAACTGGCGGATCAAGCATGATCAAGCCTTTAAATAATTCAGGATGTTTACAAGCAGCAATAAATGAAATAACACCACCAAATGAATGCCCTATTGCAATTACAGGCTCAGGTTGTTGTTTTACAAATTGGGTTAGTTCATCAACCAAGTGTGGCCAATTATTTGTTACAGGAAACCGACTGTTATGGCCATATTGATGCTGAGCAATTATTTTGTAAGGTTTACCTGAAGGAGATTGAGCCTGAGTAAAATAGTTAAAAAAAGTATTATAACTTCCAGCAGGAAAGCCATTTGCATGGGCAAAATTAATAATAGTCATAATATTATGTTATTTAATTATAAAGAGCTTCAATGTAGCACAAAGTGGTCGGATGAGGTAGTAATGGAAATTTTCCAATAAAAAAACCGACATTATAAATAAACAGGTCGGTTTTTGCTGTTAGTTAAATCGCTTTTATTTTTAACTTTTTTTTAGTCGTTTGTATTAAAAATCTTCCAACATATACTCTAATGAGTTTTCATATATCCTTAATTCTTTAGCTAGTTGGAATTGCTCTTTAAGCTGTTCTATTTCTCGCCACTTTCTTTTTTTATTACTTGTAACTTTAGAGTTAGATTGTTTTTCAATTGAATCAATTATCGGATTTAAATCATCCATAACACGCTCCTTTATTAAACAACAGCGGTAAATTAATACCATAGCGAGCGTTAATTTAAAACAACTTTATGACATTTAAATGATAAAAAAATAAATAAAAGCAGTAAAAATTAGCTAAAATGTTCTTTAAAATAACTCAGCTAATTGATTTTCAAGCTTTTGTTGATCAATTGCAAAATTACGAATGCCTTCAGCTAATTTTTCTGTTGCCATTGCATCTTCATTCATCTGCCAACGAAATGCACTTTCGGTTAAGGGGGCTTCTTTAGCTAAAGTTGCTTGTTCAGCAAATAACTGTTGAACAATATTTTCGTTACTATTTTCTAACTCTTCCATTAAATTAGGGCTAATGGTTAATCTATCACAACCTGACAAAGCCAAAATTTCATCGACATTTCTAAAACTAGCACCCATTACTACCGTGTTATAACCCATTGCTTTGTAATAGTTATAAATTTTAGTGACTGAAATTACACCGGGATCTTCGGCAGCAGGGTAGCTGTCTTTTCCAGTAGATTTTTTATACCAATCTAAAATACGGCCAACAAAGGGGGAAATTAAATAAACGCCTGCTTCAGCACAAGCTTGTGCTTGCGCAAAACCAAATAAAAGCGTGAGATTACAGTTAATACCTTGCTGTTCTAATTGTTCAGCGGCTTTAATACCTTCCCATGTAGAAGCAAGTTTGATCAAGATCCGTTCGTTACTTACGCCTGCATCGTTATAAAGTTTAATTAATTTGTGTGCTTTTTCGATCATCGCACTTTGATCAAATGATAACCGTGCATCAACCTCTGTTGAAATTCGACCTGGTACTGTTTTTAAAATTTCTAAACCAATTAATACGGAGAGTTTATCAGCCGCATCTATTACTTGCTGTTGAGTATCGGTAGATTGTTGTTTTGCCCAACTAACAGATTCAGTTAATAAATGTTGATAAGCGGGTAACCCCGCTGCTTTTAATAATAATGACGGGTTGGTGGTAGCATCTTGCGGGTTAAATTTGGCGAGCGCTTCAAAATCACCCGTATCGGCAACAACAGTTGTCATGGTTTTTAATTGGGAAAGTTGGTCTGTCATAATACACCTTAATATTGGCTGGAAAATGGTAAATTAACTATACCTACTCGTTCGCTAAATGATGAAACACGATCGCAGAGCAGGTATAAAATAAAACGTTATGAAAGTTTACACCATTAATTGGCGATAAGTTAGCCTGTATAAGCGCTTTACTCAGATTAAATGCAAATTTGTTATGCATATTTGTATCAAAATTTCAGTTTAAAGCAAGTAAAAGTTGACTATATGGTTAGGTTTTTTGCTTGGCCCCCATTTATCCTTGCTAAAACACCTTAATATAAGCAAAAAATTTCGTGGTTAATTTTGCGACCTTGTGTTTTACGCTGTACTATTAAAGATAATTATTGGTCACTTAGTTTGTATTATGTTAATTGTTGTCTCTCCTGCAAAAAACTTAGATTTTGAATCACCACTTGCTACACAAGAATATACTCAGCCAGAGTTGCTCGAACATAGCCAGATATTAGCGGAACGTTGTGTTCACTTAACACCTGCGGATTTATCATCTTTAATGAAAATAAGTGATAAACTTGCAGGCTTAAATGCAGCACGCTTTGGACAATGGTCACAACCATTTACCCCTGAAAATGCACGCCAAGCAATACTCGCGTTTAACGGCGATGTTTATACAGGGCTTGATGCAGCTAGTTTTTCAAACGCAGATTTTGCTTTTGCACAACAACATTTTCGTATTCTATCGGGCTTATATGGTTTACTTAAACCGTTAGATTTAATGCAGGCTTATCGCCTTGAAATGGGCACTAAGCTCGATAATATTCGTGGTAGTAATTTATATCAATTTTGGGGAGACATTATTACCCATAAGATAAATCAAGCACTGGCAGAGCAGGGAGATGAGGTATTAATTAACTTAGCCTCTAATGAATATTTTAAAGCGGTTAAAAAGAAGCTGGTTAACGGCAAGATTATTACCCCAGCGTTTAAAGATTGGAAAAATGGTCAGTATAAAATGATCAGCTTTTTTGCCAAAAAAGCGCGTGGTTTAATGGCGCGTTATATTATTCAAAATAAATTAAGCAATATTGAACAATTAAAAGGCTTTGATTTAGCTGGCTACCAATATAGTGCTGAATTTAGCCAAGGAAACGATTGGGTTTTTCTGCGTAAAGAAAATGAGTAAACAAACAAGAGGATATTTTTCGAGTATAGCTGTCATTAATATTCATTAAAGCCTTAACGGCATAATTTTAATTTAACTGGATTAGCCGAATCGAAACTTTATTTATTTTTTCTCAGATAAAAAAAAGCGCCTTTATTATGCTATTGCAATTAAGGCGCTAAAAAACATGAAACACTAAGGGAAAAACTCTCACTAGTTATGAGTGATGTATTACTATTTAGTTCAAATTTTTATTTTTATTTTTCTAAATAAGAAACACTACCTTGCAAACTGTCTAAAATTTTACGAACAGCACACTGAGTTCAATGGTATGAAATTATAACAATTCATCAAGGGTTATCTGTTTAAAGCTGATCACTTTACCGCCATATTCTTTAGCAAAAGCTGCAGCATCTTCTTTTTTACTAAAACTAGCGAGCGTTTTGCCCATTGCTCCTGTTTTAGTTGAACCGGCAACAAACCACGCTTGCTTGGCATCGATAAAAAAAGTGTCATTTAATTTATCCCACGGCATTTTACTCATGTCGTGCACAAGTAATTGGCTGACATTACGTTTGTTTTCAGGGTCTAAATAATAACTAAACATATCACGAGTTGAGCAGAATTTTTTTACACCACCGCCTTCTTTACGATAAATCTCCCCTTTGGGACCTGAAAATTCACTGATCATCATGCCGCATAAATGACATTCGTCACTGGTTTCTATTTTTACGGCTTGATGAAGCATTTGTTGCTGTTTACTTTCACCACAAGCACTGATTAACACTAAAAAAACAATGGTAATAAAAAGTGATGTTATTGTTTTATATGAAGTCGTCATTATAAGCTTTTTCCTCTAAAAATTGCGATGGCTAACACTAATGGTGCAACGACCCAAGCAATTAAGCTGAGTAATAATTGCATCACACTAAACCCCGATTTTAATGCCGTAGCCAGTGCACCAGTCACTTCTGTATTATCTAGTCCGGTAAGATTAATTAAGCGAAAAATATCGGCAGGATTCAATAACATGGTTTGTGTTAAACCTTGCTGGCTTAAGCCATCATCAACGCCGACTAAAAGAGCCAGTAAAGCTAAATCAAATACTAAGGCAAATAAAAACCAAGTAACTAAGGCCAAACCTGCGGCTTTTGATTTTTCGCTTACCAATAAACTGATCACGTAGGCAATTGCAGTAAAACTTAAACCTAATAAAATGGCACTGCCAATAAACAAAGTAAAGGTGGGTATAATGTTGCTTTGATTTGAATTTACGGCTATTAAAACTGCTGATGTGCCAAAGCCTAACAAGGTGGCTAATGCGATAATACTGCCTTGGCCAACAAATTTACCTAATAATAATTGAGATTTACTAATAGGGTAAGTTAATAATAACAATAAAGTGCCAGATTCTTGCTCGCCAACAAAGCTATCGTAGCTCACTAATAAGGCAATTAAAGGGATTAAAAACACCGCTAAACTGGATAAACTGGCAATGGTCGTTGCAAGTGAGGCGACGCCAATGGTGCCAGAGGCTGCAGCACCAAAATAAGTTAAACCCAGTGATAAAATGGCGAAAATAAAGGTAATTGATACTAGCCATCGATTACGTAGGCCATCGTGAAATTCTTTATTGGCAACGGTTAATATTTGGTTCATAACGCGCCGGCTCCTGTTGCTTGGTTTTTATCTAAAGAAAGGTAATGTTGATAAAGTTTTTCTAGGGTGGCACTTTCAACACTAATGTCGGTTAAATTATCAAGATTGATTAGTTGCTTTAATACGCTTAATTTTTCTTTCTCTGGTACCAGTAAAGTGTGTTGATCAGGGCTAATAAAATGTTTTAGTTTGTTATCTAAATGGGCAAAACCATTAATACCTTGTGGTGAAATGCTGATAGGTAAATTAGCTTGGATTCTTAATTCGTTTAAAGTGCCTGCGACGATCATATTGCCAGACGATATAATCATCGCTTGGTCAATATGACGTTCTACCCCAGGTAATACATGCGAGCATAAAATAATACTTGAACCTTGCGCTTTTAATTGATCAACACTTTGATAAAAATCTTGAGTGGCGATAGGATCTAAGCCAACCGTTGGTTCATCAAGTAATAATAATTTTGGCTGGCCAATAAACGCTTGTGCTAACCCTAAACGTTGGCGCATACCTTTTGAATAGGTTTTTACTGGCCTATTCATCGCATGTGTTATGCCTACTTGTTCTAGTAAATCGGTAGTTTGGTTTTTTCCTTTTTTATTAAAAAAACCTTTGAGTTTTGCAAAATAATTAATGACTTCTAAACCAGTAAGCTGGTCATAAAAACTCACGTTTTCAGGTAAATAGCCGACTCTTTTACGAATATGCCATGCTTCTTTTGAATCGGGCGCCATGCCCATTACGTTAACGGTGCCATGTGTTGGTGAAATCACGCCTAAAATTAATTTCATCATCGTGGTTTTACCTGCACCATTATGGCCAAATAAACCTAAAACTTCACCTTGTTGAAGTTCAAGGTTAATGCTATTTAAGGCATATACTTTTTTATATTCTTTACCTACTTTGTCTAACGATAAAATGGGGGGTTGCATATTAATGGTGCTCCGCGACTAAGGATGCTTTTGTTTGCAGACCATTAGTTTGGTTTGAATGAGTTAACGTTGATACGTTTTTTCGTTGGCTCACAATTTGGGGGGCGAGCACTGCTTTTGGCTCGAGCATCAAAGGAAAGCTGTCTTTTACACCGGGTGGTTTTAGTATCGGAAATTGTCGTTGTACCCAACGTAAAATAATAATGGCAGGGCTGTCCATGATCATTTTCATTTCTGGATATTGCCATATTAATTTGTCAATGCCGTCGTTAGGTTCAAAGGTAACATCACCAATACTGTCATTATTCATATCCCAACCTAGATAATTACTCCAATAATTACCTTGCCCATTTTTACTCCATTCTTCTTCACGATTGACCACATATTTAACTTGTATTGGGTTATTAACAAAGCTGTTGCCATATACTTTGGTTTTTTCTGAACCAGCGGTTAAATGAATACCAATTTCAGCATTTTCGATATGATTGTTGGTAATGGTGTTATAGCCAGAATTATAAACAAATAAGCCTTTACCATAGCGCCCAAGTACTTTGTGTTCAGCTTTAGTCCAAACATTTTTTATGGTGTTACCGTTAAAGGTTGATTGCGTAATAAAGTTGAGTAAAAAGCCATAATCCTCACTGTTCGTGCTGCTGTTACCGGTAATGGTTAAGCGTTTTGAACTCATCAAGGCAAAACCTGCACGGATTTCATAAGCGCGGTTATTGAGCACAGTATTATCGTATGAATACATGTAATGAATGCCGTAGCGTAAATTGTGTAGGGTGTTTTCTTCAATAATATTGTTGTTACTGGCAATGAAGTATAAGCCGTCACGTACGTTATAGGTTTCGTTTTGGTAAATATGAGCATGACTAACGCTGGAAAGTTGAACACCATTACCGCGATCGGCAGAGCGTAATTTGGCATTACCAACAACTGTATTTTGTAGTACTTTAATATTATCGGCTTTTTGTAACCACATACCAAAACTATCACCATGTAATATATTGTTTTTTATCAGTAAGTTATCATTTTTATTTGAATAAATACCGGCATTTTGTTCGGTCAAATTGTGGCCCCAGTTAATAATGTTGAGGTTTTCAATGGTAATATTTGAGTTTTTTAAAAGTAGCGCATTACCTTTGCCTTGTGCGTTAATAATCGCTTTATTGCTAGTTTTACTCGTTAATGTAATCGCTTTGTTGATAACAAAATTGCCTAAATAGCTACCATTGGCTAATTCAATAACGTCGCCGTTAAGGCTATTATCTAATATTATTTGTAAATTATCGTGCGGGGATACTTGAAAGGTTTGGGCATAAATACTTGTCGCGACAAATAATAGTATTGCAAAGAGAAAAGTCATTTTATTGTTCATTTTAATACAAATATTTTGACTGGCTGAATAAGACAAAAGCATAACATGGTTTAGGTGTTATGCTTTTGATCTGGGTTAACTTAATATTGTTTTGTGATATATATCACAAAACAATTTCATCATTAAGTTCAACTTGATGTTAGTTTTGGCTTATTAAGCATTAACTAACATGCGACCACGCATTTCCATATGAAGAGCATGACAGAACCAGTTACAGTAGAACCAATGTACGCCAGGTTGGTTGGCAACAAAAGTAACTGATGAAGTGGCTTGTGGGCTAATTTCCATTTGTACGCCGTGGTTAGTCATGCAGAAACCATGGGTTACATCTTCTACTTGGTCAAGGTTAGTAATGGTTACGGTAACTTCATCGCCTAAATTAACTTCAAAAGATTCCATGCCATAGGTTGGGGCAATAGAAGTCATGTAAACACGTACTTTTTTACCTTCACGAATAACTTTATTATCAGTCATCAAGTTAATGCCATCTTTTTTCGCAATAGCCACCGTTGGTGCAAAAAATGGATCGTCGCGTGTCCACAGTTTTTTAGTTTTTACTTTGCTACGGTGCACCATCATACAATCATGCGGTTCAGCAAATGAAGGTCCGTCATGGACAACTTTCATTACGTCACCAGAAATATCAATTAATTGATCGTTTTCGGGATGTAATGGGCCAACAGGTAAAAATCTATCTTTAGAAAATTTAGACAGTGAAACTAACCATTTACCATCGGCATCACGAGTTTCACCCATGGTGGTATGATTATGGCCTGGTTGATAATGAACATCGAGTTTTTGGCGGATATAGTTCACTTTTTTGCCGTTATGAGCGGCAATCGCATCGTTAATATTCCATTTAGCGATTTGGCTATCTAAGAACAAGGTAGTGTAAGCATTACCGCGATTATCAAAAGCAGTATGTAGTGGTCCTAAGCCTACTTCAGGTTCTGCGATAACCGCATCACGTGGTTTAATTTTATCATTAAATAAATCATCTAGCTTATCCATTGCGATAATAGAAACCGTAGGAGATAATTTACCATTAATAACAAAATATTTACCATCTGGTGCAGTATTAATACCATGAGGAGATTTAGGCACAGGGATATAACGCGTTAATTTAGATCCTTTACGACCATCTAATACTGGAATTTTGTTACCGTTATAATTTTTAAAGTTGCCAGCTTTTACTGCCGCTTCACAACGGGCAATATTAAAGACCACCACATGATCACGTTCTGATGCGATCATATCGCCTAAATTCATACCCATTTCTGAATTGTAACAAGTAGAAGCAAAATACTTACCATCGTAATCAGCGTCGGTGTTATCTAAGTTACCATCGACCACGACTTGAAAAGCGACTTCCATTTTTTCAGCATCGATAACGTTAAACACTGAACGATAAGTACTAACGTCTTTTAACGAGGCTTTACCATCGTTATTCAATGGAATTTCAAATTCACCATTACAAATAACATACTTTGTATAAGGCACCTTTTGTACGCGTAAACCATGAATAGCTTGTGCATTTGGAACGCTCAAAATTTTATCTGTTTTCATCACATCACAACGAATGCGGGCTACGCGGGTATTGGCTTTATCATTAACAAATAAATATTTACCGTTATAATGACCGTCCGTCATACTCATGTGTGGATGATGTAAATCGCCATTAAGTTTATCGACGCTATCCCCTTTAATTAATTTAGATTCGTTAGTTAAGCCCCAACCTGTGGCACTATCTATATTAAATACAGGGATGCGCATGATTTCACGCATTGAAGGTATGCCTAAAATGCGAACTTCCCCTGAATGGCCGCCACTGAAAAAACCATAATAGTCATCTAAGTCACCTGGATGAACTTCAGGACTATTGGCATATTCCTTCGCTTTTGCTTGTGCGGTTGAAGCAAACATGGCTGCGGTCATTGGGGCGGCAACAACGCCAGCACCAATTAATGCACTTTTGCCAAAAAACTTACGTCGTTCTTGGTTTTCTAACTCTAGATCTTTAGAGTTATTTTCTTGCTCGTTGATACTCATAGTGGTACTCCGTTCTTTTTAAAATTAATTGTTTAGTTCGTGGTAAATCGTTGCTACTACTTAATGCGTTTTTGTTTTTAACAAGTTTATTTAACCTACATTGACTGCAGGAATTTCGCTTTCTTTAAATTTTTGCTTCTTACGTGCTAATTTTTTCAATGGCGGACATTTGGAATCATTGAAATAAGTTACTTGGCAATCTAAGCAGTAATGACATTCGCGCATATTAATATTGCCCTCAGGATCAATTGCTTGAATTTCGCATTCTTTTGCACAGGTTTTGCAAGGTTGGCCACATTCAGGACGACGGCGTAACCAGCTAAATAAACGGACGCTATTGCTGACGGATAAGGCGGCACCTAATGGGCACAAATAACGGCAAAAGAATTTGCGATTAAATAAGTTAATAAACAGTAAAGAGACAGCATAAAGAATAAAAGGCCATTCGCGGTCGAACTTTAACAAAAAGGTGGTTTTAAACGGTTCAACTTCAGCAAATTGTTCCGCGGTCGCTAGTGAATCAAGTGATAAACCAAATAGTGCTAATAAAATTAAATATTTAATAGCCCATAACCGTTCGTGGACAGCCCAAGGTAATTCGAGTTGAGGAATTTTTATATAACGGGCAAATACATTCAGTAATTCTTGTAATGCTCCAAAAGGACATAACCAGCCGCAATAAACGGCTCGTCCCCATAATAATGCGGTAACTGCAGCCGCGCCCCAAAGCATAAAAATTATCGGGTCGAGTAAGAATAAATCCCATGAAAATTTAGACATAAAAGCCTGTAAAAACGTAAATACATTGACAACGGAAAGTTGCCCGCCCCAAGACCAACCAATAAATACAACGGTAATAATTAAGAAAACATGGCGGAAATTATGCAAAAAAGTGGGATGTTTAACTAAAATATCTTGTAAAAATAAAGTGATTAATAATACTGCCATCAGTATTGAGAGAATGATTACTTGCGTGTTTTTTTCTTGCCATACTTGCTGAGTAATGGTTAATTCTGGTTCTGGTATGATTACAGGGGGGCGATCTACATACTTAGGTAAGGTATTATAATCGCCAGTAAAACGGGTAAAAGTGCTTTTTATTGCGCCAAGTTGGCGGCGTACTAATAATTCAAGTTGCCAATCAACTCCGGGGTTGAATTCATGCTTAGCTCGTACAATAAATAATGACATCTCTTTAAATCTAGGCACGCCATCAATAAATAAATCAGTAACGCGGTAATGATCTAAATCGTGAAAAGTAATTTCTTCGTCGTTTTGCAACACCTGAATACGATCAAAAATGCCACCACGTACATAACCCGAACCTTTATAAGAATAGCCATTGCCCATAATAATAATGGCGTGTTCGTTAGGTTTTAGTGTTTGCATTAACCATTGATATTCGCTGTCACCTAATAAATTCCTACCAATGGTTGGGATATCGGCTTCTGCAAAATATATATCAGCAAACATATCCTTTTTTTGCTCACTTGTGGCTTCTTCGATATGTTCTACTTGAGTGCCGAAAAATGCTTTATCAACTTTTTCCCTATTTAGGAATAAGCGCCTAATCGAACCATCCCCAACCAGTGTTTGCCAAGTGGCTTTTTGATAAACGTTTTTATAAATAGTCGACATTGGTTGAATAACGTCTTGAGATTTTTTAATCAATCCTAATGCTCTACCAACAATAGTTGCCGCTTTGGTTATTGATGAGTTCATTACCATAACAGTAACGGTAGCACCTGAAAGGCCGTCAACATGAACTATGTTGTCTTTTTTATTGCCTCCCACTTTAATTTTATCTTTTACATTTAAATCTTTATATTGATCGGCAAAGGCAAATAATTTACTTTCGGGAATACCCGCTAAAATAATGGGTTCGTGGTATTCCAATACTTTTGCGCCTAAATAAACGCCTTTGCTATTAATAGCGACCAACATATTTACAGGCTCGCCAGAATAAGCCGGCATTCTGGCCAAATCATTAGTTTCAAAAGCGTAACCAATAATTTTTTTCTCTTTATAAATTGTCCAAACGAGTGGCTCACCTTGTTTATCGCCAATTTTTGTTGCTTGGGGGAAAATACTTTTAATAAGTGGCATAGGCTCTTTAGGTGGGCTAACAAAAAGCGCATGTGCTGGGGCAATAGTCATTAGCATAAAACTAAGCAAAGTAATGATTTTAAACGCTAATTTTTTATTATGTGTGTAATAATTGGTAAAGTGGCGAAATAAACTCATTAAAATAAGATCCTAAGCATAAAGGTTATCGTATCAAAAAGATAAAGTGTGACAATATGTCGCACTTTACGCGCATTGATATGTTTTAAGGTGATTTGGATCAAATTTTAGAAGATAAGCAGATGATCCGTGTCAAATATCAAATAAAAAATTTAATAATTCGACTAAGCTTATGCAATAAAAGCAAAAAATGTGAAATATTTAAATGAAAGATATAATTTAAAGTAAATCAATGTTTTTTGTTAGGGAGTATTGGGAACAAAATGCTGTTGTTATTGGCATCCATTTAAAAGGTAACTACACTAATATGAGTGATAATTTTTTGATTTTACAAGTATTTTATTTGTATGCTTTATATGAAGGTTTTCTATTTTGAGTGTATATCGAATAATTTTTTATGTCTTATTTGTGTTTGTATTAAGTTTTCCTCGTTTACTTATTGCTGAACAAGTAATTATTGGTGTTAGCGATAACCCCATTGTTTTAGGTATGTCTAACGCACTAACTGGTCCAGCATCAAGTTTGGGACTTGAATTAAAAAAAGGTTCAATGCTTTATTTTAATGAAATTAATCAACATGGTGGAGTGGCAGGCCGTAAGATAGAAGTTATCAGCTACGACGATGGTTATGAACCAGAGCGTGCTTATAAAAACACTCAAAAATTAATTTATGATGATAAAGTTTTTGCTTTATTTGGGTATGTAGGTACGCCCACTTCAAAAGCGGTTATGCCAATAATTCTTAAAGAAAAAGAAATTTATTTTGCGCCTTTTACCGGCGCTGATTTTTTACGCACACCAGTAGTACCTAGCATATTCAATATCCGTGGCAGTTATTATGCCGAAATTGATAAGCAAGTTGATTATTTTGTTAAATATAAAAAAAATTCAAAAATAGGATTATTTATTCAAGCCGATGATTTTGGTTTAGCGGTGACTCGTGGGATCACCAAATCTTTACAACTTCAACAAATAAACCCTATTGTAAATACTCGTTTTAAACGGAACACTGTTAATGTTGATAATGCGGTTAATGCACTTTTACGAGCTCATCCACAAGTGATTTTTTGCGTTGGTACATACCAACCTATAGCCGAATTAATTAATAAAATGCGCACTAAAGGCTATCAAGGTGATTTTGTCAGTGTTTCTTTTGTAGGTGCTGATGCCTTAGAGCCGCGACTTAATAGCTTAGCTGGTGTTTATGTTACTAGCGTGGTGCCATCGCCGAAAAATTCGTCACTTCCCATAGTTAAAGAATACCAACAAGCGATGAAAAAGGCAGGTTTTAGTCATTTTAATCATGAATCACTTGAGGGCTATATTAATGCGAGAGTTTTTGTTGAAATTGCTAAGAAATGTAAAAATGCACTGTCCAAAGCTTGTTTTGTTAAACAGGCTGAACAATTTGATAGTGTGATAAGTGGTTTGCCTATTCATTTTACCAAAGATAATCATCAAGGAATGAAAACTATTTATTTATATCATTTAGGCACTGATTTGTCTGTGCCCATGCAATAATTTATATTATTCCATTAATTTGATTAAATTCTCGCTGAATGGCAAATTAAGTAATCAACTTGGTATTACATACGAATTCATGATGATTTTTATCTACAGCTATTCTTTTTAGTTATTCATATCTTTATTATCTAAAAAATATTTTTAGTCTGCTCAATTATAACGGTTATTAGGTAAATTTTATGGTTAACGCCAAGGCGATTTGTTTTAAATTTATATATATTTGCTGTTTATTTACCGCAATTTTATTTTCTTATCATATTGATGCAAAACGTTATCTTGATCATCAGTTAAAAAATTCTCAGCTTATTATTAATAGTGATGAAGGTGAATTTCGGCTTACTTTTTTAACCTTTTCAGCACTTGAAGTGTTTTTTAAACCGCCCCATCGCAAGCAATTACCATCCTATGCCATTAGCGCTAAACCTGCTGATATAACATTGCAATTAAAAGACAATCCAGACTATCTGCTGTTATCAACAAAACAGTTGACGGTGCGCATTAATAAACAACCATTACAATTTAGTTACTATAAAAACGGCAAGTTGTTAGCGAGTGAAGATAGTGGTTTTTTTATCCATGATAGTTTACGTGGTGTGCGTTTTAAATTGGATAAAACCGAAAAAATACTTGGGGGTGGCGAACGCGTTGTCGGTATGGATCGTCGCGGGCTACGATTACCGCTTTATAACAAAGCGCACTATGGCTATAGCAACCACTCAACTCAAATGAATTATAGTTTACCTGCAATTATGTCGACTAAAAAGTATCTGATTTTATTTGATAATTCAGCAAAAGGTTTTTTAGATATTGGTAAAAGCGAACGTGACATATTGCAATTTGAAGCGCTCGCAGGACGAACATCGTATGTGTTTGTTGCTGGTGATACTTATCCGCAATTAATTGAAAACTATGTTGATGTTACCGGAAAGCAGCCTTTGCCACCTCGTTGGGCTTTTGGTAATTTTGCTTCACGCTTTGGTTATCATTCTGAACAAGAAGCGCGTGATGTGGTGAGTAAATTTAAACAAGCGGATATTCCCCTTGATGCGATTATTTTTGATCTTTATTGGTTCGGCAAAAATATTCAAGGTTATATGGGCAATTTAGCTTGGGACAAAAAGGCGTTTCCAACACCGATAAAAATGATCAGTGATTTTAATCAGCAAGGTGTTAAAACGATATTGATCACCGAACCTTTTGTGTTAACCAATGTGCATAATTGGCAAGATGCTGTCGATCATAATGCGCTTGCTTTAAATCTTGCCGGTAAACCTAAAAGCTTTGATTTTTATTTTGGTCATACCTCACTTATTGATGTGTTTAGTAAACAAGGGCAAGACTGGTTTTGGCAAACTTACGATAAATTATTAATGCAAGGTGTCGCGGGTTGGTGGGGGGATTTAGGCGAGCCAGAAGTGCACCCTAGCGATACTATTCACAGTGTTGGTAGTGCGGATGAAATTCATAATGCTTATGGTCATAAATGGGCAGAAATGATTTTTACCAAACAATTACAACGTTACCCAGATAAGCGTCCTTTTATATTAATGCGCTCAGGTTTTGCTGGCTCACAACGTTTTGGCATGATCCCATGGACAGGTGATGTTAGTCGTTCGTGGGGCGGGTTAAAATCACAAATTGAGTTAACTTTGCAAATGAGTTTATTTGGCTTGGCCTATACACATTCTGATCTTGGCGGTTTTGCCGGAGATAATCTCGACGATGAATTATACCTTCGTTGGTTACAATATGGCGTTTTTCAGCCGATATATCGACCTCATGCGCAAGAATCTGTGCCCTCAGAGCCTATTTTTCGCAACAAAAATGTTCAAAATTTGATTCGGAAATTTATAAAACTGCGTTATCAGTTATTGCCTTATAACTATACGCTGGCATATCAAAATTCCTTAACGGGTATGCCATTAATGCGACCGCTCTTTTTAGATGAAAACAGTATTGAAGACAAAAATTTTGATGATGGGGAAAACACTACTTTAATTGATAATAAAAAGAGTTATTTTTGGGGAGACGCTTTTTTCATTGCCCCTATTACGGATAGCGCGGCTAATACACCAAAGCAAACCGTGAAGTTACCACAAGGAATGTGGTTTGACTTTTTTAGTGATGAAAAATATCAAGGTAATCAAACACTCTCTAAATCGTACGGGTTAGATGAAATTCCAGTGTTTGTGCGAGCAGGGGCATTTGTACCAATGATTAACGATATAGCGAATACCCAAAATTACTCTAGTGCACAACTTAATTTACATTATTATGCAGACGACAGCGTAAAAAATTCAAGTTATCAACTGTATGAAGACGACGGTAAAACCTATCAGGCTCAACAAAAAGGGCTGTATGAATTATTAAATTTCAGCTCAGAACAAAAAAACCAACAATTAACGTTTGAATTAAATCGAGAATTGCATAAAAAATATGAGGGTATGCCAGAGCAGCGAGTATTAACCTTAACGGTACATCATTGGCAAAATTCAGTGAAAAAAATTATCATAAATAATAAACTGCTCACCATGATGCCATCGTTAAAAAGCCTAACGTCATCCTCGACAGGTGCATATTTTGATAAAAATAAGCAACAATTAACAATTAAATTTTTATGGTATTCAACAAGTATAAAAGTGCAAATTAATTAAACGGTTGGTTTTTATCTAACCACCTGATTTTTATTGTAATTGTAGTAAAAATTCTTTTGTGAAAAATAAAATAAAATAACAAGTGCAATAGAAGAGAAAGCCGAACAGCCAGTAAACTCGGTTAATTTCCGCTTTTTAGCCAAACCCTCTGACGTTAATTTTGGCGGCAAAGTGCGTGGTGGTAGGGTAATGAAGTAGGTTGATCAAGCTGCTTATGTCTGTGTAGCACAATGGAGAAAGCGTTATTGTATTAATGTTTCGGTTAATGGTATTCAGTAAAAGTACCTATTTATAATCTTGAATCAGAAGAAGACTGTTTACTTGAGCAGGCGGCAATTCAAGCGAAAGATTTTGCCAAAAAACTCGATTTGAATTTTGAACAGGCACTTGGTTGGAAATAATTGTTAATATATTATTTGTTTTATTTATATGATAAGTTAAATTTTACGAATAGTATCGTAATTGATAATACTTTAAGGATTCATTGATTACCAAACTCTCTGTACTGCGAATAAAAAGGATATCAATATGTATACAGTATTTTGTGTAAGAACAATTTTTGTGTTTAATGTATTACTCATGTTAATAACAGGATGTAGTACTCAACCAGTCCCAGTTAAAAGTACAATAAACGCAGCCGTAAAAAATCAACTTAACGAGATCGTTTCAAATAAACAAGATGTTGGCAATATTGCTGCTATTTCTGAACAACAATTATTTTCATTATCCGACGAGCAAAAAGAAATATTTTTGCACTATCTCCATGATCATCAGCAGCATGGCCTACCAACACATCAAATAGTCGCTAATTACATTTCTGATAAAATGTCTAACTTTACTTATTATGGTGAAACGTATTTAGCTAGTAAAGTTATGTCTGAAAATAAAGGAAATTGCATGAGCTTAGCTATTTTTACAACTGCATTAGCTAAACTTGCAGGAGTTGATATAAGTTATAGGAAAGTCAAAACACCACCTATTTTCAAAAAACAAAATAATATTTTATTATCTTCAACCCATGTTCAAGCTATTTTATACGATCCCTCATTTATGCCCGATGAAGATAAAGTCTATTTTTCTAGACCGGGTATTGTTATTGATTATTTTCCCAGTAGTGACAATATTGCTAGTACAAAAATTGACTATCGACAATTTGTTAGTATGTATTATCAAAATATTGCAGCCGATGCTTTAATTTCTGATAATTTAAATAAAGCATTAGTATACTCATTGAAAGGATTTGAATTTGATCAATCAAGTGATACGTTAATCAATACGTTAGCAGTATTGTATCGTCGACGTGGAGATGTTGAAACTTCCGCGAAATTATATCAATTAGGCTTAACTTTAGATAAAGAAAGCCTTTCATTATTAAATAATTATATTATTTTACTAAAATCAGCAGACAAATTAGATGAAGCTGCTCTTATGGCGGAACAATTAGATAAATTAGACGATCCTAATCCCTATGCTTGGTTGGAACAAGCGTATGTATCTCATAAAAACCATCAGTTTAAAAAGGCTATTTTTTATTACCAAAAAACGCTTGAAAATGCGCCTTATGTCAGTGAAGCTTATCTAGGTTTATATCAAATTTATTTAATTAAACATCAGCCACAAAACGCCATGAGAATGCTTAAGCTTGCTTTAGAATGGACCCATGAATTTGAGCAACGTAAGCAGTATAAAATGAAATTGTATCAATTACGTACAAGTTAATGTTTATATCAATCTTACAAACTAAGTGATCATTTCTACTTGTTTAAATCATCAACAACTGGGTTATTTATTTTATAATTTTAACAACTAGTTATTAAAATAAATGCCTTGTTCTTGAAGATTTTTCCTGTGTATAAAGTAGATCACTTAATTAATAAAGTTGGTACTATAAAATAGTACCAACTTAGTGTCTGTATTAAGAGTAATTAAACACTAAACATAGCAATAAATCATAAAAAAGTGGCAGGTTGCTCCTCCAAGTACAAATAGATGCCAAATAGCATGACTGTAAGGGATTTTTTTCTGAATATAAAAAAATATCCCTGTAACATAAACTAAGCCGCCTATGGCTAACAGTAAAATGCCTTGTTCACTTAAGGTTTGTTGTAGTTTTTCAATGATTGCTAATGATATTCCTCCCATACCTACATAAGTTAACAAGGATAATCGTTTGTATTTATTACCAAATTTTATTTTGAATGCTAATCCTGCTAGCGCAAAAGTCCAAACAAACGCTAACATCCAATAACCTAACTTCCCTTGTAGTGTAACTAACATTAATGGTGTGTAGGTACCTGCAATTAATAGATAAATGGCGCAGTGGTCAATGGTTTTAAATATTTTTTTCGCTTTAGCATTGGTTAGGGCGTGATAAATGGTTGAAGATAAAAATAATATAATTAGGCTTGTGCCATAAATGGAAAAACTGATAATTCGGCTATTATCACCACTCAGTGTGGCAGACATTATTAGTAAGGTTAACGCAGCAACACTTAATAACGCTCCTAAGCCATGGCTAATAGCATTGGTTATTTCTTCGCCTAGACTATATTGATTTTTGTTAAGTTGGAGTGTTGCCATAATTGATCTCATATTGAACTTAAGCGTACAAGTGTACACTGAAAATAATAGCAAACTTTATTCGCGGTTCCTAGTGTTGTTGTTATTATAATTTGAACGGTGCGAGTTTTATTTTGTATTCGTATTGTTTACTTGATGTATTTATTGATTTTTCAATTATATTTTCTTCTCAATTTAAATTACTTTGTGTAATTAAAGTTTTAGTGTTGTAATTTAACTCTGTAATATAAACGGAAATCCGTTAGAATACGCGCCCCATCGATAGCGTTCATCACTTCAGTTCGATCCAGCGTTTTTGTTAGGAATTATTGTCTTTATAGCTGTTTACGCTACATAGTTGTTTAAAAGGTTTTGCCAGGGAGCTTTACAGAGTTACCCTATATTTTATTCGGTATGGTTGTTATAAATAGCTATATATCGCTTCGTTGTTTTACCATTATCATTGAGAGTATTTATGAGTTTTTCCAAATTAGCACTATCTCCTTTTATTTTAAAAGCAGTTGCAGAAAAAGGTTACGATAAACCGTCACCTATTCAAGCTAAAGCTATTCCAGCTGTTTTAGCTGGCCGAGATGTGATGGCTGCGGCTCAAACAGGCACAGGGAAAACAGCAGGTTTTACCTTGCCTATTTTGGAACTATTATCTCGAGGTGAGCGTGCTAAAGGAAATCAAGTTCGGACATTAATATTAACACCGACGCGTGAATTAGCAGCCCAAGTGGCTGATAGTGTAGAAACGTATGGAAAACATTTACCATTAAGTTCCGCTGTGGTTTTTGGTGGTGTAAAAATTAATCCTCAAATGATGAAATTGCGTCATGGTGTTGATATTTTAGTCGCTACACCTGGACGTTTGTTAGATTTACATAGCCAAAACGCGGTTAAATTTAAACAACTTGAAATATTAGTGTTAGATGAAGCAGATCGTATGCTCGATATGGGGTTTTTACGTGACATTCGTAAAATTTTAGCTTTGTTACCAAAACAGCGTCAAAATTTAATGTTCTCGGCAACCTTTTCTGAAGAGATCCGTAGTCTTGCTAAAGGATTGATTAATGATCCAATCGAGATATCTGTTAGCCCTGCTAATTCAACAACAGAACTGGTTGAACAATTCGTTTATCCGGTAGATAAAGCAAAAAAGAACGCTTTATTAGCACACTTAATAAAAACCGAACAATGGTCGCAAGTATTAGTGTTTTCGCGCACTAAACATGGTGCGAATAAAATCACAAAGTTTCTTGAAGCCAAAGGTATTAATGCGGCAGCCATTCATGGTAATAAAAGCCAAGGCGCACGTACTAAAGCTTTAGCACAGTTTAAAGAAGGTAAAATACAGGTTTTAGTGGCAACGGATATTGCCGCACGTGGTATCGATATCGATCAATTACCCAATGTTGTTAATTTTGACTTACCTCATGTTAGCGAAGATTATGTGCATCGAATAGGACGCACAGGCCGAGCTGGAGCAACGGGAAAAGCTGTTTCTTTTGTAACTGATGAAGAAGCCAAATTATTATTCACCATTGAACGATTAATTAAACAAGTGATCACACGGGTTGAAGTTGATGGTTTTGAACCCGTAAATAAAGTGCCAAAATCCAAACTAGATACTAGGGCATTTAAAGCTAAAAAATCTAAAAAAGACAAAATTGTAGGCGAACAAAACCAAGATAAAAATAAAATTGAACATAGAGATGGCCTACGTTCTGGGGATAATGCTAAAGGTCACCAACCGCGTGGTAATCGCAACGCTATAAATTAAGTGATTATTTCTACTTGTTAAAACCATTAACTATTTTGTTACCTATTCTATTAAGTTGCTAAAACGGTTTCTGTATGACGAAAAAATCAGTATTTTTATATTCTTGCTAATGAGATGCATAGCCACGTTTTGTTATTGTTTTTTAAGTTCTTAGTAAGTAAAACCGATAGAGTAAAACGAGAAAATTTTATAAAGTACAATAAAATTTTTAGATAAGAGATGAATTAAAGAAAAATTGAGATTGCAGATAAATCTAACCTCAATTTAACATTAACTTTATTTGGTTTTTTACCATTTATAGGTGATACCTGCAGAAATTGAGGTTTCTAACCATGCCGAATTTGAAAGTTTGGCTGAGCAGAGAGAACTTTGACAAAATAAATCGTTGGCTTTATTGGTTAATGAAGCATAGCCTCTTATTTCGGTAACAAAAGCGAATTGATCTGATATTTCATAACGTGTGCCAAATGCAGCGGTTACCGATGGAAACATTTTGCTACTGGAATCGGTATCAAAATAAGCTCCACCAGCCCCTAAAGAAACGGTGGTGATGTATTTGTCTTGACGAAACATAGCCACACCATTGAAATGGGCGTAAATCACATCAAATGAATGTGTTTGGTTGTCTAAATCACTTTTATAATCATGACTTACTTTATTTAGTAACACCATGCCTTGTCCATTTGGGCCATTTTGCCACGCAAATGAAAAACCGAAGTTGGTGTCATTTGAAATTGATAATTGTTCACCGCTAATATCACCGTTTAAATTATCACTATATGTGTAACCAACATAAGGGGTAAATTCATATTCGTTAGCATTTATATTGTTCGCAAAAATCAAGCAAACAATCAACATGGTAAGTGCGTGTAGTTTCATAATATCTTCCTGAAATGAGAGTTTTTAGCCTTTAAATTTATCAAGTAATGAACCTAATTTTTTCTTGGCTTTTTCTTTGTACTTGTCTTCTATTTTTTTAGTTTCTTCTTTTAGTTTTTGTTTTGCTTTATCTTTAAGTTTTTTACCTTGTACATTTTTGGCTTGTTGCCAAATAGAATCCATAATTTTTTTGCTTATTTCAACGCCTAATTGGCTTACAGGCAACCCAGTTTTACCACCAATAGCCCCTAAATTTATTTCAGGCAAATTTTCTTGATATTCTTTAAAGCCTAATTGGCGTAAATCGAGTGATAAACCAATGCCTGACAACACCAGTTTAGTAACACTGACTTTCGGCTCGTCTTTTTGTTTACCTTCTTGTGATGATGATGTTTTAGGTAATTTTTTATTAATAGCGTCAATTATGTCTTTAAAATTAGCGCCACCACTTTTTGTGAATTCAACAAAAGCTTTTGCATCTTTAATAGTGAAACTTTCAATGATAATAGGTTCTTTAGTTAAACTCGCAATATCAATATCAAGCGCTATAGTGCCAAGCGTAAAGGCATTTTTTTGTTGATATGTATTTGGATTTGCAAGGGTTAAACCATTAATGGCTGCTATGCCTTTGGTTAACTTAAAATCGACATTATTCACTGTAACTTTTTGTTCAGTAACTTCACTACCCAAGGTTTCAATTTGCGTTTTGACATAATCGTTAAATGCATCAGGAGCAAGCAACCATAGAGCCGCGCCACAGATTAGTAATGCAACAAGAGCAAATGCACTTAATAATTTATTCATTGTATTTTCCTTTTACCTTAAAGACTATGGCTATTATAGCTATATAAGCTAATAAAAGGCTAAACCATATTCATTTTATTAGCGATAAAAATATGAAATTGTAATGTTTTTGTAAAAAGAGGGTCTTGTCTTTACATATAAAGTATTTCCCAAAAGACTGTTGTTATGGATTCTATTGTAAAACCGTATTTATTTCGTGCCTCGTTATCTGCTGCTATTGCTGTGGGGTTGGGTATTTTGCTTTCTTTAGTTATTTATATATCGAGTGATTTAGTTCGCGATAATAATATTGATTTAGTTAAAAATCGTTTACCCGTGCTGACTAGTATCAACCTAGCAATTGCCGATATTAGTGAACAAGAGCGGATTATTGCTCAATATTATGCGAGTCAGAATGAAGTGTTATTTATTAAAGCTTTTAATAGAAATAAAGAAAGTTTTTATCAACATAGTGTAGAACTTATTAAGCATCCGATGTTTTCTGAGGATTTTAGCCAAATACAGGGTAAGCAAGAAAAAATTGAAGTATTGGCTCTCGAATTTAGCAAAGCAATGCAGTTAGCTAATATTGATTGGGATTATTTACGTGCATTACTTGCAAAAATTTCAAAGTTACGGTTAGAAATGCTGCCAATATTACAACGTATTGAACAGCAAACTAAAAAAGCAGTAACTCAAGGTCACCAACAAGTTTTGGAACAAATGGATTTTATTCATAAGATGGTGATTTTTTATGCTTTGAGTATTCTTTTTTTAGCCGGGATTATTGCTTGGCATATTAGAAAACATGTTTTAACAACCGCTGAAAATAGTCGTTTAGCGTTATTTCCTAAGTTAAATCCGAATCCTATTTTAAGTGTTAATAATTTAGGGGAGCTAGTTTTTTATAATCCTGCTTGCCAAGTTCTTTTACAAGAAATAGGTGAAAATAAAAATAATATAGTAAAACTTATTCCTAGTAACTTTGCCGACATACGTAAAAAATTAAGTGCTCAAAATAAACTTACCATGACTATTGAGCAAACATTGAATACACGCGTTCTTCAGTTAAGTGTTAATTGGCTGGTATCTATAGATGCTTATGATATTCACATAATGGACATTACTGAACGTAAGCATGCAGAACAAAAGGTTAATCATTTAGCCTTTTATGTTCAAGAAACTAATTTACCAAATCAATATAAATTACAAGGTGATGTTGAATTACTCATTGAACAAGCGAAAGATTTTTCTTTTGGACTTTTTGAGATTAGAAATTTTAACCGTTTAGTAACCGCTCAAGGTATTAATGCTATTGAAGAATTAGTTAAAAGTTTAACGCAAGCTATTGTACGAAAACTTCCAGAAAAAAGTTACCTTTATCATTTAAATCAAAATCAGTTTGCTTTGCTTTATCATGAAGAAACGTCAATTGAACAAATAAATAGGTTAATTAACGCAATTGATTCATTTACCGAAGAGCCGGTAGTGACAAATTGTGGTGACTTTTTTGTTGAGTTTGATTTTGGTTTTTCATTGTCTCCAGTTCATGGTCAAAATTATAGTCTTCTATACAAAAATGCACATACTGCGCTAAATGTAGCAGCTGCCGATAAATATAAAAATAGTACTATTTTTAATGATGAGTTTGCTCAAGTGTTGCAAAATAGTGCGACTATGGTTCATGACTTGGCTAATGCGCTAAAAAATAAAGAGTTGTTTTTAGTTTTTCAACCGCAGTTATCATTATCGACTCATCAAGTTTCAGGTATCGAAACCTTAGTGCGTTGGCAGCATAAAGGTGAGGTGATTTCGCCAGTAGAATTTATCCCCCTTGCTGAACAATCAGGATTAATCGTACCTATTGGTCATTGGATTTTAACGCAAGCATGTCTGTTTGCGCAGCAACTCATTACTCAAGGACACAATGATATAATAGTGGCTGTTAATGTATCGCCTCGACAATTTTCTCATCCTGATTTTGTGCAAAGTGTTTCTGATGTTTTAGCACAAACACAGCTACCCGCTAAAAACCTTGAATTAGAAATTACCGAAGGCGTTTTTATGCACAATGAGTTTGATATGTTAAAGGTGCTGAATCAATTAAAGGCGTTAGGGCTACATTTGTCGATAGATGATTTTGGTACTGGTTATTCATCTTTGTCTTATTTGAAAAAATTTCCAATTGATAAACTTAAAATTGATCAGTCATTTATTCGCAATTGTCATGAAAATGAAGAAGATAAAGTACTTGTTAGTACAATAGTTTCATTAGGTAAAAGTTTAGGTATGTCTTTAATCGCTGAAGGGGTTGAGGAGGTGCAACATTTAACTTATTTGCAAGATTTACAATGCGATGAAATACAAGGCTATTGGTTCAGTAAGCCCTTAATTGCAGATGATTTAATTATTTTTTTAGATGAAAATGTACAAAAAAACGCATTAAAAAAGCAAAATAAAGAAAAGTGCTTGAATGTTGATTTTAAATAAAACGCCTTATTTATCTGTATGATAACTTTAAAGCAAGGCGTTTAAATTTAGATTTTACTATTTCATGCTTGAAGTAATGTGAGGACGAATAGTTTGAACAATTTCTTTTAATAATCGACCGCTGGCGGCAACAATATTACCAGAAGTGCTATGTTCGTGACCGCCGTTTAAATCAGTAACTAATCCGCCTGCTTCAATGACTAGTAATTCACCTGCGGCGGTATCCCATGGCTTTAAGCCTAATTCGAAATAACCGTCTACACGACCCGCGGCAACATAAGCTAAATCTAAAGCTGCAGAGCCAGCTCTTCGCATATCCGATGTTTGGCTAAACAAGTCTTTAAACATGTTCATATATGCGTCAAGGTGGTGTTTTTGTTTATGAGGAAAACCAGTGGCTAAAATAGTACCAGTAAGTTCTTTATGCTGTTGTACACGAATACGAAACCCATTTAATTGTGCACCTTTACCACGGCTTGCACTAAATAACTCGCCACGAATAGGATCATAAATAACGGCTTGATCTAACTTTCCTTTAACTTTTAAAGCAATAGATACTGAAAAATGAGGGATCCCTTTTATAAAATTTGTGGTGCCGTCTAATGGGTCGATAATCCATTGGTAATCATTATCTTCGCCTTTTAATTCACCACATTCTTCACTAATTATTGTGTGCTTAGGATAAGATTTTTTAATGGTGTCTATAATTGCCTGCTCAGCACTTCTATCCACATTAGTAACAAAATCGTTGTCACCTTTTGATTCAATTTCTATTTTATCATGTTGTTCAAAAGCACGTGAAATAACGGTACCAGCACTACGCGCAGCGCGCACAGCAATATTTAGCATGGGATGCATATTAATATCCTAAGTCATTAACTTGTTTTTCAAACAAGTTAGTCAATAATCAATGTTGTAAAAGAGCGAAGCTTAAACGAATAACTGTCATTCCAGTAACCGACTTTTAAAAACTTACTTTTTAAAGTGAAGTGTCTAAATTTTAAGCGCACAAAGTATAGCAATAAAAAAGGATGTTTACGACTGTTTTTAATGTGCAATTATTTGTCTTTAAATTTACGGTTATTAAAATAAACAAGCTTTAATTAGAAACATTAATTAGTATTTATTAATTTAGTTGATGTTAATTTATATTGTGCTAATATAGTGGGTGTTAGTTTTTATAATTTAAAGTAAAGGTAAAATTATGACAGTAGAAAAAGCACTTTTCCGTTTTGCCGGGTTTATGATTTTATTATCGGTAGCCTTAACCTATTGGGTAAGTCCTGCTTTTATTTGGTTGACCGTATTCGTTGGGGCAAATTTGTTTCAATCATCTTTTACGGGGTTTTGTCCAGCAGCCTCGTTTTTCAAATTCTTGGGGATTAAGACAGAAGCTCAATGTGCACTGAATAAAAAGACGTAGATAAAAATCGCTGATTGACAAAGCATTACTTCAATAATGAGAATAAAATTTTTATAAAGTAACTGAAATTAATTGTGGTTAAATAGGCATTATCGGTTATCACTCATCTGTATTCATAGACGCTGTTTACATTAAGCATTAAAAGATCTTCTAAGTAGGAAAGTCTAATTATTTATAGAATGATTAAACTTTCCTGAACTTAGCATGGAACATGCTTTTTATATATGTATTTGATAAGTTACCTATCGTTAGTAATTTCTAGATAGATATTAAAAATTTCTAAGTTCTTAGCTTCTGTTTCGAGATCTGCTTTGATGATAGGATTATCAAACAACCATTTTTTATTCAATTTTACTGTTATGTTTGTTTCTGTCACGTTTACATTGATACGCGGTAAAGTGACCAGTTGGCGTTGTTGCGTTAATAAGACACTTAACCGTAATAAAATACAGATCTTAAGTAATTTACTTTGTTGGTATAAGCGCCAATTATTTTGCTGTAAGGGCGAAATCTTTTTACGTTGGCAACCTACCATAAAAGACAGCGCATTTTGTGTTTCTTGGTTAAAACCAGCAAGATCAGAATGTGTTAATATGTACTCACCATGTTTGTGATAACTTGATGGATTAATATCTAATCCAACCTCATGAAGTGAAGCACTCCATTGTAATAAACGTTGGTAGCGTGTAGCGCTAATATGCCATAAATTGGCCACTTGTTTATAAAGGCTTAAACTTAAACTTTTAACTTCGTCGGCTTGTTCAACATCAATATTAAAACGTTGTGTTAAACTATCGATTGTTCTCTGTTGTACCGCTTGATAACTGCTACTTGGTAGTAATTCAATTAAAACCCCTTCGCGTAATGAATATTCACAGTAGTCAATATCATTAATTTCAAGAATTTCAACTAGTGCGATTAAAATAGATAAGCTGGAACAAAGTGTATGGCGGCGGTTTTCTTTAAGTTTATCTAGTTTTATGCTATCCACATGGCCAAATTGAATTAGCTCTGTTTTTAATTGCAGTAGTTGAGAAAGAGTTATTGGTGAATCCACGCTGTTTTCAGCATTGTTTATTATATTTACAATGGTTTTAATTGAGCCTGATGTACCAACAGCTGTTTGCCACCCTAGCTTTGAAAAACGTTTAAATATTGACTCTATTTCAAGTTTTGCTGCCAATATTGCTCGTTTAAAATGTGATTTAGTAATTTTGCCTTGGCTAAAAAATTTTTGTTGAAAGTTAACACACCCCATCGGTAAACTGGCTAATGTTTTAACATGATTTTGAATGCCAATGACGCATTCAGTACTACCGCCACCAATATCTATTATTAATCGTTGTTGGCTTGAATCAGTGTAATAAGATACACCCTGATAAATTAACCTTGCCTCTTCGTGACCTGAAATAACTTCTATATCGAACGGGAATACTTTTGCAGCGGCATTTAAAAACTCGTCAATATTACTTGCTTGTCGCAGGGTATATGTAGCTACTACACGAAAGTTTTCACGGGATAAATTTTGTACAGTAGAAGCTAATTTCTCTAACGCATTAATACCTCGCATTATCGCTTTTTTATTTAATTTATTGTGATCGTTTAATCCTTGTGCCAGTTGTACCTGATACTTTTCTTTATGCAAAATTTGTAGGTGATTATTTTGAATACGGGCATATACAAAATGAAAACTATTAGACCCCATGTCTAAAGCAGCAATATAGTTTTCGGCTACATCAGGAGTATCATTTTCTGTAACCATCGAGGATGAATTATTCATGTTTGTTTGAGGTTTGTTTTAATAGATTTGCAATCATTATTTTATCTTCGGCTTCTTGTTCTATCAAATAGTCATATATTGCCATTTGCGAACGAATTTTTCTTCGGTTTCCTCTTGCTACATAAGGATTGCTTTGATTTGTATTCAGTATTCGTGCTTTGGTTGTATCTTTAAAGTGTAACTCTAAGGAATGTATTATTCTATTTTTTAATGTTTCATCATAAATGGGGCAACCGACCTCTACACGGTGATCAATATTTCTATCCATCCAGTCGGCAGAGCTAATATACACTTGTTTATCGCCATTATTTCCAAAAATCATAACACGTGGATGCTCAAGAAATTGATCAATAATTGATATGGCATAAATATTCTCACTCAGTCCTTTTTCCCCCGCGATTAATGAACACATACCTCTGACAATAAGACGAATGTTAACCTTGGCATTGCTTGCCGCGTATAATTTATTTATTAATCCTTTATCGACTAAATTATTTAGTTTTAAAATGATTTCAGCTTTATGACCGGCTTGAGCATATTCAATTTCATTATCAATAAGTTGATATAAACGTCGACGAGCGGTTAAAGGTGAAACAATAAGGTGATTGAATCTAAAGCGTAAATAACTACGTGAAATAAACGAAAAAATATTATCCACTTCTTGGCAAATTTCTTTGTGTTTAGTAAATAAAGCAAAATCAGTGTAAATTCTTGCCGTACTTTCATTAAAATTACCCGTACCTATATGGGCATAATTTACGCTTTGTTGATCTTCTATTCGCGTTATTAAGCATAATTTTGCATGTACCTTTAAGGTGTCTATGCCAAATACAACGGTAATACCACCATCTTTCATACGCTTTGACCATTCAATATTAGTTTGTTCATCAAAACGGGCTTTTAGTTCCACCATTACAGTAACGAGTTTGCCATTTTTTACTGCTTCTAAAAGTGAGTTTAAAATTTGAGATTTTTCGGCTACACGATAGATATTTATTTTAATTTCTGTAACCGCAGGATCGTATGAAGCTTGACGAATAAATTCCGTTAAATGTCGATATTTATGGTAAGGATAATAGAGTAAAATGTCATGCTGACTGATTGCCTCAAAAGTTGAGTTAAAGGCATTAAATCGAGCTGAATCTAATGCCTTTAGTTTAGGGTTTTCTAAGTTTTTTCGTCCTAAATTAGGAAATTGGATAAAATCTTTAAAATGTCGTGTTCTTACTCCGGGTACTAAATTATCTATATCTTTGATTCTTAATGATTTACGTAGATATTTTTTCATATTTTCTGGCATGTTTTGATCATAAACTAAACGCACAGGATCAGCTTTGATGCGTTGTTTTATGCCTTTTGTCATTTTATCTAATAAACTTTTATCTAATTCGTCGGTTATATTATATTCAGCATCTCGGGTTAATTTGATGGAATAGGCTTCTATGCGCTCATAGGTAAAAAAACCTTTAAAAATATCATCTATATAATAGTTAACCACATCGTCTAATAACGTAATGTATTTTTCTTTTTTACTCCCTTTCGAGGGTAAGATTATAAAACGTTTTTCTTCTTCGCGTGGTATCTCGACTAATGCATATTGCTCATCTTCTGCTTGATATAGAGCCACTAAAAAATAGATCCCATCGTCATTTAAAATACTTGATAATTGCGAGTGGCTATTAATGATAATAGGCGTTATATGGCGTATTATTTTATGATTAAAATAATCCTGTAACCACCTCTGTTGATAGGCGGTTAATTGTTCATCGAATAATTGAGAATGTTCATTTTTGAACAATAAGTGTATATGGTGCTTATGAAGTTCGTTAAAAACCAATTCAGTACATAACTTGAATGTTTCTGTCGATTGAGTAACTTTAGCTATAATTTTATTAAAGAGTATTGCATGTTTGCTTTGCGTGGTTTCATGTGCTGTTTCAACGATCACTCGACGCCTTATTTTTGCTACACGAACACGAAAAAATTCATCTAAATTTGACGAGTAAATACCTAAAAATCGAATTCGTTCAATAATTGGTACTGTCGGATCTTTAGCTTCTTGTAAAACACGATCATTAAAAGCAAGCCAACTAAGTTCTTTATTTACATATTTATTGTTAAGAATCATTTAAATTCCATTTGTTTTATGCACACGCGGCAACAAGAATATGAGTAAACTGAATACTGAAACGTTATAAATATACACTGTTTTATAATTATTGGCTATGTTCTCTTTGGCTCTTTTTATTTATGTTATCGATTGATTTATAAGTGTTATGTTTATACTTTTTATATTGAAAAGGTAAATATTATATTCTAGATTACCTCTATACCAACTCGATAATTTATAACTCTGATCCTTAAATAGTTTATTGGGAGTACTGTTTAATTTTTTATTATTATTCTATACTCATACGACAAAATTAGTTGATAGAAAGCAACTAACATTTTAATGAATAATCAGTAAGTTAAAATATCATGACAAACAAAACTCAACCACTTTATATTCCATATGCTGGTCCTACATTATTAGAAACACCCTTGCTTAATAAAGGTAGTGGTTTTAGTGAAGAAGAACGCCGTAATTTCAATTTGATCGGTTTATTACCACCACGATACGAGGCAATCGAAGAGCAGGTTGAGCGCGCGTATATGCAATACAGTAGTTTCAAAGGAAGCCTTAATAAACATATTTATTTACGCGCAATTCATGATAATAACGAAACGCTGTTTTTTCGGTTAGTTCAAAAACATTTAGCTCAAATGATGCCAATAATATATACACCTACAGTTGGTGATGCTTGTGAACAATTTTCAGATATATATCGAAGTTCTCGTGGATTATTTGTTTCTTATGAAGAGCGGCATCATATTGATGATATTTTACGCAATGCCACTAAAAACAAAGTCAAAGTTATTGTGGTTACCGATGGTGAGCGAATTCTAGGTCTTGGTGATCAAGGCATTGGTGGCATGGGTATTCCTATTGGTAAATTATCACTTTACACCGCTTGTGGAGGGATTAGCCCAGCATATACCTTGCCGGTAATGTTAGATGTAGGCACTAATAATGAACGATTGTTAAACGATCCTATGTATATGGGCGCTCGACATAAACGCATTGGTCAAGCTGAATATGATGAATTTGTAGATTTATTTATTAGTGCAGTAAAGCGTCGTTGGCCGCATGTATTATTACAGTTTGAAGATTTTGCCCAACCCAATGCTATGCCATTATTAAAACGTTATCGCGATGAATTATGCTGTTTTAATGATGATATTCAAGGTACCGCTTCAGTAACCGTTGGAACTTTGTTAGCGGCATGTCGAATTAAAAATGAAAAATTATCTGAGCAAAAGGTTGTTTTTGTTGGGGCAGGCTCTGCGGGGTGTGGTATTGCAGAACAAATTATTAGCCAAATGATCTACGAAGGTGCTTCACCTGAACAAGCGCGTAGTCAAATTTTTATGGTTGATCGCTTTGGTTTGTTAACTGAAGGCATGGCAGAACTTCGTGATTTTCAAGCGAGTTTGAAGCAAAGTCACAATGCTTTGTCTCAATGGGAAATTTCAGGTGAATACGCAAACTTAGTTGAAGTACTAAAACACAGTAAGGCGAGTATTTTAATTGGTGTTTCAGGGCAACCTGGCTTATTTACTGAAGAAGCAATTAAAACCATGAAAGTACACCATACTAAACCAATTATTTTTCCGTTAAGTAATCCGTCTCGACAAGTTGAAGCAACACCTGAACAGGTGATTCATTGGACAGAAGGAGAGGTCATTATCGCTACTGGTAGTCCATTTGAACCGGTAGAATATAAAGGTAAAATTTTTAATATTTCACAATGTAATAACAGTTATATTTTTCCTGGTATTGGTTTGGGAGTCATTTCTGCCAATATTAATCGCGTCACAGATAAAATGTTAATGGTAACAAGTGAAACATTGGCAGCAGCTTCGCCATTAGCCAATACAGGTGAAGGTAATTTATTGCCTGCGTTAAAAGACATTACCCATTTAAGTAAAAAGATTGCTTTTAAAGTGGCTAAAGTGGCTTATGAACAAGGCCATGCCCTTGAAATTTCAGACGAACAACTTGAAGCAAAAATCGAACGTAATTTTTGGGAACCAAAATACCGAGAATATCGCCGTATTAGTCTTTAACGAACAACCCCTTTATTTTTTTGTTACACAGAAAACATATCAATTTTCACAAAAGCCTATTTTTTATAAAAAATAGGCTTTTTTGGATATATGGTCTATAATTCGCGCCAAAATTTTATTCGACGTATTTTATACACTTAATTAAGAGGGCTTATCATGGCTATCGAACGTACTTTTTCTATCGTAAAACCTGACGCTGTTGCGAAAAACCTTATTGGTCAAATCTACAACCGTTTTGAAACGGCTGGTTTAAAACTTGTTGCTGCAAAAATGGTTCATTTATCTAAAGAAAAAGCGGAAGGTTTTTACGCTGAACACAGCGAGCGTCCTTTCTTTGGCGCGTTAGTTGAATTTATGACTTCAGGTCCTGTTATGGTTCAAGTTTTAGAAGGCGAAAACGCTGTTCTTAAAAACCGTGAAATCATGGGTGCTACTAACCCTGCTGAAGCTTTAGCGGGTACTATTCGTGCCGATCTTGCAGATTCAATCGATGAAAATGCAGCACACGGTAGCGATGCTTTAGAATCTGCGGCACGTGAAATTGCTTATTTCTTCAGTGATGATGAGATTTGCCCACGTACTCGTTAATATTGAGTAAAACTTGCTTCTTTCATTGATATTTTTGTCGCAAGTGCTCACCTATAGTCATAGGCTCCGCGCTTGCTCCTCAATCTCAACGAAATTAGTCTCGTTTTAATTCAATATTCAATTTATTGAATTAAACTGCTTTTTTCACCGATATTTTTGTCGCAAGTGCTCACCTATAGTCATAGGCTCCGCGCTTGCTCCTCAATCTCTATGAAATTAGCGTCGTTTTAATTCAATATTAATAGTATTGAATATTTAAGGGATTTTACTGAGAAATTGGTAAAATCCTTTCTGTTTTATATTAGCTCAAATTGTTGTATGTGCTTATTCAGCGTACAATAGAGCGAGTTAAATTTGTTATTTTGAGATTTTTTATGAGCGACACTACGGTTAAATCCTACACCCAATCACCAGCCAAAATTAATTTACTTAATTTTGATCATCAAATGATGCGTGAGTATTTTGCTGAAATGGGTGAAAAGCCGTTTCGTGCTGATCAAATAATGAAGTGGATATATCACTTTGGTTATAGTGATTTTGAGCTCATGACTAATTTAAATAAAAAATTGCGTGAAAAATTACAACGCAATTGCGAGATCAGCGCACCAGAAATCTCAAAAAAGCAAATTTCAGAAGATGGCACCATTAAGTACGCATTAAAGTTGGCGGGTGGGCAAGAAATTGAAACCGTGTGGATCCCTGAAAATGATCGCGCCACGTTATGTGTTTCATCGCAAGTTGGCTGTGCATTAGAATGTACCTTTTGTGCAACAGCGCAACAAGGCTTTAACCGTAACTTATCGGTGTCGGAAATTATTGGCCAAGTATGGCGAGTCGCTAATGATATTGGCGCCACGCGCATTGCTGGGAAACGCCCGATTACCAATATAGTGATGATGGGCATGGGTGAACCATTGCTCAATATGAAAAATCTTATTCCGTCACTTGATACTATGCTTAACGATTTAGGCTATGGTTTATCGAAACGTCGCGTTACTGTAAGTACCTCAGGTGTGGTGCCAGCGCTTGATATGCTTAAAGAAAAAATTGATTGTGCGCTCGCTATTTCAATTCATGCACCTAATAATAAACTTCGCGATGTGTTAGTACCGATCAATAAAAAATATCCTTTAGAAGAATTTTTACGCGGTGCAAAACGTTATATTGAGGGCTCTAAAGCAAACAAACAAGCGACGATTGAATACGTGATGTTAGATCATATCAATGATAGCACCGAGCAAGCACATGAACTGGCCATTGCACTTAAAGATTTACCCAGTAAAATTAACTTGATCCCGTTTAATCCTTATCCAGGATCACCATATAAACGTTCAAGCAATTCACGCATCGATCGTTTCGATAAAGTATTACAATCTTATGGCTTAACCGTTATTACACGTAGAACTCGTGGTGGTGACATTGATGCCGCTTGTGGTCAATTAGCTGGAGAAGTTCTCGACCGAACATTACGCACTAATGAAGTACGTACTCAAAAAGAGCAAAATACGAGTGAAAACATCGACAAAAACTCGTCAATTTCGGTAAAACTGGTATAAGCCACAACAAAGTGCTTTAATAGCTTATTAATGTCAAAAATTCATTAAAAAGTTAAGATGTATCAGCAAATTATGGACATATTTCCCCCAAAAAAACGATTGAAATTATCTTCAAAATTCGCCATTAAAAGCGTATTTAAATATTTAATACTTGCAATGGCAGCACTATTTTTGTCTGCCTGTGTAACTCAAGAGTATAATGACGATAATACGCCTGTTATTGCTAACGATGCGAATAATAAAGAAATAGCGATGACTCGTGTTCAATTAGGGTTGGGTTATTTAAAAATGGGTAATACTACCCAAGCTAAATTAAATTTAGAAAAAGCGAAACGTTCAGCCCCTAATTTGGTACAAGTTCATACAGCATTTGCCCATTATTACGACACGGTTGGTGAAGTCGATCAAGCTATTGCTGCTTATGAAAAAGCCCTATCATTAAAGAGCGACGATGCAGATACCTTAAATAACTACGGGGTTTTTTTATGTCGTCAAGGTCGCGTTGCCGATGCTGAAATTCAATTACTTAAAGCCATAGCCGTACCTACTTATTTACTTGTATCACAAAGTTATGAAAATATTGCCCTATGTCAATTAAAAAATAATAACTTTGAAAAAGCAGAAGAATACTTAAAAAAATCTATTGAACATAGCCCTAATAATGTTCCAGCATTAGTGCAAATGGCACAAATACAATACGCGAAAGGTCATTACCCCGAAGCCGAACAATATATTAAACGTTTTGAAAAAGCGACACGCCACTTTAAACCAGCACCATTAGCATTAGCCTTTAAAGTTTATAAAAAACAAGGGAAAACTAAAATTGCCAATAGTTATGCCGCCATGCTTGTTAAAATGTTTCCGCAATCACTTCAGGCTAAACAATATTTAATAAATGGGCTCGCTCACATTGAAGCCGATACTTGGGCAGAAAAATATCACCAATTAAATTTAAATAATAAATTTGAAACTGTTCAGCAGAAAAAACGAGTGATCAAACTTTCACCCCATAAAGCACCAGCCCGACAAAAACAATCATCTTCTAAAACGGTTTCCTCTGTTCAAGAAACAGACGTAAATATAGCTAAAAATACTGGTGAATTGGTGAAGAGTAATGAACCAACAAAAACAAAAACTGCTATTGCTCAGGTTACCGTTAAACAAAATCAAAAAGTAATAGAGCAGCACATAATTGCGCCTCTAAAAGAAAAACAAAATACCGAATATAAAAGCAAAAAATCACAAGAAACACCTATGGCATTGGCAAATGAAACAAGTAAAAAAGAGGCTAATGTCGCTAGTTTAAATACCACGAATAATGGGGCAAGTGATAATAATGAAGTAAGTGTAAGCGTTGACACGCCTATCGTTGAAAAAACAAAAGCAGTGACCACAAAAGGAAATCCTCAACTTTCAATGACGTTACCTGTACATGTGGTTGGCAGTGGTGAAAGTTTGTTTTATATATCCAAAAAATATAATATTCGTATGCCAAGTTTAAAACGTTGGAACCATTTGAAGAAAAAACCTGTCTTACATATTGGCGACGTTATTTATTTAACCGATCCGAAAAAATCAGTAAACCCTTAATGGTGAGCAACATGACTAAAGATGTTCAAACTGAACTAACTGAAGATATGGAAGTTATTGGTCCAGGACAAATGTTGCGTGAAGCACGAGAAAATTTAAAACTCACACAGAAAGACGTTGCTGAAAAATTAAAATTTACTCTCACCATTGTTAAAAATATTGAAAATGATCAATTTGATCATAAATTACCGTCGACTTATACCCGAGGATACCTGAAAAATTTTGCTCGATTAGTGCATGTTAATGAAGAAGATGTACTTGATAGCTACGATTTATTAGGTGTTGCTGCTGTTCAGCAAGCTGAAATGCAAAGTTTTTCTAAAATCACCTCAAAACAAGCTGAAAACAACCGTTTAATGTGGTTCAGTTATTTAGTGTTAGCTTTGCTAATTGGCTCAACGGTTGTTTGGTGGATGCAAGAGCATCGACAAATTAAGCAAACCAAAATAAAAATAATTAATCACAAGCAAATAGATAGCAAACAAAAAGAAAAATCACCTAATCTAGCTTCTCCCAATAAAGATTTAATGCAAAATTCACAGCACAGTGATATTAACGATGTATCCAAAGAAAATAACAGTTTAGAAACTGCTATTACAACCAATACAAGTGTTGCTGAAACTAAAAAAAATCCTAGTACAGTGCAAACAAAAGACGTTAATCAAACAATAAATAACGCCGATCAATCACAACAAATTCCGATATTATCTAATGTAACGTTTAGTTTTTCTGGCGACTGCTGGGTAAATATATATGACGCTACAGGAGAGCGTATTGCTTGGGGAATCAAAAAAGCTGATTATGTTATGCATATCAGTGGTCAAGCACCGTTTAATATTACTTTAGGCAAACCTGAACTTGTTTCTATTGATTTCAAAGGGAAACCTATTGATATGTCACAATTTAATTCTGGCAATATCGCAAAATTTACATTGCCGCTTAATCCTAATCCTTAATTATTATATTTAAAGTAAGTTACTCAACATGTTTAAAGAATCTCCTATTACTCGTCGCAAATCTAGTCAAATTATGGTCGGCAAAGTTGCTGTTGGTGGTGATGCGCCCATAACCGTTCAATCAATGACTAATACCCAAACTACAGATGTAGAAGCAACAGTTGCCCAAATTAAGGAGCTTGAAGCTGTAGGTGCTGACATTGTTAGAGTTAGTGTGCCAACAATGGATGCTGCTGAAGCATTTAAGCTAATTAAACAACAAGTTGACGTGCCTTTAGTTACCGATATTCATTTTGATTATCGCATCGCGTTAAAAGTCGCAGAATACGGTGCTGATTGTTTACGCATTAACCCGGGTAATATTGGCCGTGAAGACAGGGTTCGCGCTGTCGTTGAATGTGCCCGAGACAATAATATTCCAATTCGTATTGGCGTGAATGGCGGTTCGTTAGAAAAAGATATTCAAGAACGTTATACCGAGCCAACACCAGAAGCATTATTAGAATCAGCTATGCGCCATGTTGATATTCTTGATCGACTTAACTTTGACCAGTTTAAAGTCAGCGTTAAAGCATCGGACGTGTTTTTAGCCGTTGGCGCTTATCGTTTATTAGCGAAACAAATTAATAATCCATTACATTTAGGCATCACTGAAGCGGGCAGCATGCGTTCAGGTTCGGTTAAATCAGCGATTGGTTTAGGGCTGTTGTTATCGGAAGGTATTGGCGATACGTTACGCGTGTCATTAGCCGCCGATCCGGTGGAAGAAATTAAAGTGGGTTTTGATATTTTAAAATCGCTTAAATTACGTAGTCGTGGTATTAACTTAATTGCTTGCCCGAGCTGTTCAAGACAAGAGTTTGATGTTATCTCAACCGTTAATGCACTTGAAGAGCGCCTTGAAGATTTAATTACACCGATGGATGTTTCAATTATTGGCTGTATTGTAAATGGCCCCGGTGAAGCGATGGTTTCAGATTTAGGTTTAACCGGTAGTAGCAAAAAAAGCGGTTATTATCTGGATGGTATACGTCAAAAAGAGCGTTTTGATAACAATAATTTAGTTGACCAACTTGAACAACGTATTCGTGCAAAAGCGAAAATGCTCGATATCGCCTCAGCAATTACTATAAAGCAAGTCGATTAGTTTTTGTGTTAACGCATCGCCAAAAGAAAAAAGAGCAATATCGGTCAAGATCTTGTTCTAAATATACAGCATAATTTTTCCCGAATTGAGGAGTAGTATCCATGAATCGGGAACAAATGTTCAACCAGCAAAGTAAAAATAAACAGAGTAATAACCAGCAAACTTTAATGCGTTATGCTGAAAAATTAACGCAAGTATGTGAGTATATTACGCTAAATATTGACACTGATTTGTCGGTAGCAACGTTAAGCCAAGTAGCACATTTTTCAAAATATCATTTTCATCGACAATTTTCAGCGTTTATGGGAATAACGGTAAGTAAGTATATTTTATTAATGCGTTTAAAACGCGCGTCTTATCAACTGGTTTATCATGCACCAATGCAGATAATCGATATTGCCTTGCTGGCTAAGTTTGAAAATCCTGAATCGTTTTCTCGAATGTTCAAAAAAACATTTGCGCAAACCCCTTCTCAATTTAGAAAAGCACCGCATTGGCAAAATTGGCATCAAATAATGTCAGAGGCTAATGAGGGTATAAAAATTCAAATTGATAAGGATAAAAATATGCACGTAGAAACAGTTACAGTCGCTGAAATCCCAGTGGCTGTTTTAGAGCATCATGGCACAGTAGAATTGTTAAATAATTCAATTAGTCAATTTATTGAATGGCGTAAAGCCAGTAAATTATCACCAGTTAAAAGTAGTAAAACGTATGGCGTTGCTTATAGCGATCCTAAGACTACTGCAGCAGAAGATTTTCGTTTTGATTTGTGCGGCGAAGAAAATAAAACTATTCCTGAAAATCCACAAGGCGTTATCGCTAAAGTGATCCCTGCAGGGCGTTGTGCACGTCTTCGTCATTTAGGCTCTCATGATAAAATGGACGATAAAATTTACTATCTTTATCGCGATTGGTTAGCGCAAAGTGGTGAAAAATTACGTGATTTCCCTTGTTATTTACACTATGTAAACTTGTTTCCTGAAGTCGCTGAAAGCGAATTGATCACCGATATCTATTTACCCTTACAATAAATTCTATTTGTATGTACGTATAACAGTCGTACATTGACTTAAAAATGAAAGCTATTATAATATACGTGTATTAAACGTATCAGGATTTTAACATGGTAGCATTAACACTGAAAAAAGATGCACGGTTGGATCTTAAAACCACCGTTCAAAATAAAGAATTGCTTGCACAAGCCGCATTATTGCGTGGTGTAGATATGACCACGTTTATCATGATGCCTGCTTTACGAGCAGCAAGAGAAGTTGTTGAGCTTAATGAAAAAATGCAACTTGATCAGCAAGAGCAACATGCATTATTTGCTGCGTTATCTAAACCGTCTAAACCTACTGATGGCCTGAAGGAACTACTATCAGCAGGAACATTTAGTGAGCGATAATCAATTTGTACTAGTAAAATTTGAGCCAACAATTTCATATTTTCAACAAAAGAAATTTGATTGTGGCAATAAAATTATTAATAAGTTTGTTCATTCTTCATTAAAAAAGCAGGTAAATCAGAATTTCTCACAAGCCTATGTGTTGCTTGATACACACGAGAATGATCGGTTTTCTGCTTTTTACACCTTAACTTCATTTAAACTTCAAGCGAATGAATTAGAAAAGCTGTCTAAAGGTAGCTTCCCCAGAGATATTCCATGTGTTCGCTTGGTTATGCTAGGCGTTGATTCATCGCTTCAAGGGCAAGGTATTGGAAAGAAAATGATGTCAGATGCTATACACCGTGTTCATAGAGCATCACAGTATATCGGAATATATGGTTTATATTTATATTTAGATGCAGCTCCTGCAGCAGCAAAATTTTATCTTAGCCTTGGCTTTACTCGTTTAGATAATGGTGGAGAAGATGATACCGCAAAAATGTTTTTAAGTATTGAACTTATAAAACAGTTGCTTGGATAAAAACTGTAAAATCTTTTCGTTGTTAAAGCACTAGTTTGTAAATAAAAAAATAAAAGACACCCACTTAAATTTTTAGGTGGGTGTCTACGTAAATTTCAGGTTATTGAAAAGGTATTTTACATTCAAAATGTTAATGCTTATCACCGCCGCTTAAAGGCTTGGATGGAGCGTTTTCACGGTGTGGCAACCAAGTATTTAGAAAATTACTTAGGTTGGTTTCGATTTTTAGATACAGATAAAAATCCTAATAAAAACAAAATGTTCAAAGCTCAGCAACACTTAGCGGGAACATAGCCTTTTTAAAACTGATAACCAATATGAAACATACCACCCATGCCTAAACCATCGTTTTCATTCCCTGCGGTGATTGTAAAGCCTAGGTTAAGTCCTGGTTGGCCTATACCTTTAAAAAAGTAATGGTAGCCTAAACCTACTCCATAAATAGCATTATGGTCAAAATTATTATATTCACTATCGACGATGCCAATGTATAAACTTACTCCATGCTTAGGAGTTTGAAAGTCAAATATGTCTGTTTTTACCCAGCCAGCTCCCACACCACAGGTTTCCCCATAAATAGAAGAGTAACTAACGCACCCAGCAGAAATATACTTGAAATCTGTTTTAGATCGAACTCCTGCATTGACACCAACACCGCTATAAAGGCTGCCAACACCTAAGCCAAAGGTAAAAGTATCGTTTGCTATTGCTTGATATGATAAAGCGAGAGTTAAAGGTAATAGAAGTAATTTTGTTATAATTTTCAAAAGTGATCCTTACTAATTTTTATTTAAAACATACGGCTTACTAACAGCCAATTATCTGTTTTATTTTTAAGTGATTTATATGTAATCATTTATTACAAGCACAAGCTTTTTTACCATTTTTCTGAAACCATTCTCTATATTTTCCATAAGAGCAGGTTCGTTTTACATTCGGACAATTAGCAGTATTATAACTGACATCCGTATTGGTAACTTTTTTAAAAACCTTTCCAATTGCAACATCAACGATTTGATGGCCGAAAGGTTTAGATGAACACCCCGATATAAGAACAAGAATTAATAAAAATAAATATTTCATACATAACCCATTTATTTGTTGGCAGTCAGATTAGTCAAAATACTAAAATCACCGATAATGTAAAACTTAATAGACGTGAAAAAGATTGCAAAACTGGATCTTTATGTTGCTTGGCTAACGCAAGCTTTACCGTCGATTTTATAATAATCCAGGGTAAAGCCGAAAGCTAATGGGCAAAGTTTATTGAATAGCTTCCATTTCGCTTATTATATTTTTTTTCGTATCTTCTGATGCATCATGCCAATTAACAATTAAATCATTTATAGTTAACAATGTAGATGAATCAATAATTGAATGAAGTTCATTTATGGCAAGCTCATATTTTTCTGGATAAAAAGAGCTTGCTTCAGATATCGAAAGCCAGAAGAAACGCTTAACATTTGATAATTGCTCCTTATCTGTTAAAGATATAAACGCTAACATATTAACACTGTCAAGGCTCCAATTTGCTGAATCTGACAACAAAGAGATTTTTTCATCGGATGTAAATGGAATTATACTAGCTAAAATAAATTTAGATTCCTTATTATTAAACATCAATGACTTTCTGTATAGTTTTTCTAATTGTCGATATCCCTTTTTAGATATATGCTTACAATCTTCAACTTGCTGTTTCATATATTCAATATTTAGATTTTCATCATTACTATGTTTTTCTAACCATTCATCAAAATTATTTTTGCTTGGGATAGCATTACATAACGTAATAATATTATGAAACTCTGCTAGATTCTCATAATTGTCTTTTTTGAACTCTTTTTCAAATTGCTTTATTTTCGAATCTAAGCTATTTTCATTTTGAAATGCATTTGAATTAAAAGCAGTTATTAATAAAATGTAACTTAAAATTAGAGTAAATAATTTTTTCATATTTCACTTTCCTTATGGTCTTTGTTGTCCGTTACAACTGTAACAATATGGCTGAACATTAATGGTTTGATTAGTCGAGTCACTCTTATCGCCATCAGTAACTGTTAACGTAACAGTATATTGTTTAGTTAGGACTTCATGTGTTGGAAATGAGAATGATACCCTTTCACCTGTTCTAGTAACTCCATTATACGTCCATGAATAAGTAAGGGGATTACCGTCAGGATCACTTGAAGAGCCCCCATCAAAATAAAATGATGTAATACTAGTACCTGAGTTTCCTAAATAGGCTCTTGACCTTGCAGTGGGAGCATTATTTAAAACAACATTCACTTCTGCAATATCACACCCTTCTAAATAAACTACATCACTCTCATATATAAGATCTTTAAATTTTAAGTCATTAACAGTCCACGAGCCTTCATCAAATCCACCGCCTATTTGAATACCGATATACATTTCTGTCGAGTACACAACTGATGATAATAGATACTTACCCTGGTATGAGTAAGCATATGACGTATCATATCTATCAGGTTTTCTATTAAAACGCCTGTTCCCATTACCAAAACTCCAAAAATAATATGAATCGGTTAATAAATCAGTTAAACCACCATGTACTTTTGATTTAAACCTAAATGGAACGTTTTGTTGAACGGTGAGTGATTTTATAGAAACTCCATTTTTCGTTACATAATTAGAAGTCTCATTCGTTATGGGCATATCTCGGAATTTATTTGTGTTAGGGCATGCGGCGGCATGTACTTCTGACCATTTATCAAAATAACCTAAATAGTCCACTTTCGGCTCAGTATAGCTTGTAGTTTCTACATAATCATTGTTAGCATCAAGTCCCCATGCATAACCAATGGGCCAATCAAGCTCTGGGGAATGGTTGTTCCATTTATCTACAAAATCATCATAAAGCTCAACCAATGCATCGCCAGCATCAGTGAATATATCCGCCGTTGCAGTTGTAGACAAAGTCGCCGTAGATAACATTACGCTCAGTACTACTATTGTTTTTTTGAATTTCATCCTTTTCCTTTTCAAGTGAATCATAATCCGGCGAGCATAATACACTAATAAATAAAAAATAAAAGACACCCACTCAAATTTTTAGGTGGGTGTCTAGGTAAATTATCAGAGGCTAATGAGGGTATAAAAATTCAAATTGATAAGGATAAAAATATGCACGTAGAAATAGTTACAGTCGCTGAAATCCCAGTGGCTGTTTTAGAGCATCATGGCACAGTAGAATTGTTAAATAATTCAATTAGTCAATTTATTGAATGGCGTAAAGCCAGTAAATTATCACCAGTTAAAAGTAGTAAAACGTATGGCGTTGCTTATAGCGATCCTAAGACTACTGCAGCAGAAGATTTTCGTTTCGATATTTGCGGCGAAGAAAATAAAACTATTCCTGAAAATCCACAAGGCGTTATCGCTAAAGTGATCCCAGCAGGGCGTTGTGCACGACTTCGACACTTAGGCTCTCATGATGAAATGAACGATAAAATTTATTACCTTTATCGTGATTGGTTAGCACAAAGTGGGGAGAAGCTACGTGATTTTCCTTGTTATTTTCATTATATCAACTTGTTTCCTGAAGTGGCTGAAAGCGAATTGATCACTGATATCTACTTACCGATAGAATAAACACTACTTGTTAAACCAATAGAAAAGTAAAGAAGCGAAAAGAAAAAGAAAAAAGACATCAACTTACATTTTTATGTGGGTGTCTGGGTAAATTCGTGAATTGAAAGCCATCTTTCAGTGACAGTAATATATTTGATTAGTATCTTGCAATGGTAATGCATGTGCATTACTATTAGCTGTAAACCAAATTTTTGGAGATTATTATGGTACAAGCAACTTTAGTTACTGAATCTACATTGACAGATCGATTTCAAACAACTGTTCCTAGTGTAGTTCGCCAAGCGCTCCATTTAGGTAAGAAAGATAAAATCAAATTTGTCATTCAACCAAATGGTAGCGTCGTACTTTCACGTGTTGAACCGACAGAAAGTGATCCTGTTTTGGAATCGTTTTTAACTTTTGTTGCTAACGATATGCAAAAGCACCCTGAAAAGCTTCAGCCGCTTACGGCAAGTATGCGTGATCGGGTTGAATCATTAACCACAGGTATTGAATTAGATTTAGATGCACCATTAGCTGATGAGGATGAATAACCTTGTCTGTTAAGGCCGCTATTGTCGTTAATGGCTGGACGTTATATACGCACCCATTATTTGTTGAGCAATATGAACTTTTAGAGAAAAAAGTAGTAGCGCTTAAAGCAAAAGATCCGGTAGGTTATCTTAAGAAAAACGATAGCAAAAGATTAGCCGCTATTCATAAACTTGCTTATGAAATTATTCCACAAGATCCAACAAAATCAGACTATCGACAGGGTAAATCATTAGGTGATAAAAACAAACACTGGTTCAGAGCTAAGTTCTTTCAGCAGTACCGATTGTTTTTTCGATACGATATCAAATCAAAAGTGATTGTTTATGTTTGGGTTAACGATGATAGCAGTAAACGAGCTTATGAAAGTAAAACAGATGCTTATAAAGTATTTTCACGAATGCTGAAATCAGGCAACCCACCAGATAGCTGGGAAGATCTTTTAAAGGTAGTAAAAAAAGTAAAAGAATAAAACACCCACTCAAATTTTTAGGTGGGTGTCTAGGTAAATTCAAGGAAAACTTAATGCTGCCAATATTACCCACAATGTTAAGGCGGCTTTTAGTAAAATTATAGATACAATTAAATCATTAATACCAAATGCGCGGTAAATTTATGAAAAAAATATTCATTATACTTATCTGTTTATACAGTTTAACTGTACTTGCGGATGAAAAAAAAATCAGTCAACCAATTAACTTAGTTTCCAAATATCAAGAATTGAAAAAAACAGCGGAAAACGGTGATATTGAGAGCCAATATGAAATTTGGAATTTTACCATGAACAATCGGCCTAAATTAGATAATCGTCTTCGTGAAGCGTTTAGTTTTTTAACTAAGGCGGGGCAGTCAGGGCATATTGGAGCACAATTCATTATTGGTTCTATGTATCAAACAGGAACGATGCGGGAAAAGAATAGTGATGTTGCTCTTGGTTGGCTTCTTGAGGCGGCTAATAATGGTCATAAAAAAGCGCAACTTCTTGTGGCCAATAATTATGCAAATAGAGCAGTGGACGCAGATGATGATGAAACAAAAAATAAAAATGAAAAACTAGCAGTATATTGGTATGAAAAATCAATTCAAGATAATAATATACTAGCTGTTAAAGCTTATGGGATATTTCTTTTTATGATGGATACATTTTCAGAAAAATCAAAAATTCTTCTAGAACAAGCAGCGAATAAGAATGATTCCTCTGCAATGTACTGGCTAGGTAAAATGTATGCTTATCGGTGGAGTGATAACAAAAGGGATGTTGAGTTTGATCTTGCCCATTCATGGCTTGAAAAAGCGAAACTACATGGGTATAAATCTCAAGAATTTATCGATGGATTAAATGAAAGGAAAAAGAATTATCTAGAAAGAATAGCAAAAGAGAATAAAGAGGAAAAATAGCACAGACGTTGAAAGCCCCTTTTTATTTAGTTTGAATCTAAAAAAGAAGAGACAAAAAGAAGAGACACCCACTCAAATGGAAATTAATCAAAACCTCGGCTATGGGTAATAAATCAATAATATAGAGAAGTTAATTATCAATTAATTACGTAGTTATATTTGTACCTTACGCGATTTTCCTTGTTATTTTCACTATGTAAACTTGTTTCCAGAAGTTGCTGAAAGCGAATTGATCACCGATATCTACCTACCCTTACAATAAACTCTGCAAGTAATAGCCGTTGCAGCGCGCATAAAGATTTACGTTTAAGCATAAACTGCCTATAATGCACGCTGCATTTTATATCAGTAAGAGTGAAGTCGTTAAGTGAGTAAAGCAATTCAGGCAATTCGAGGCATGAACGATTGTCTACCCAATGAAACCAATCTATGGCAAATGGTCGAAACCGTATTAAGGCGTGTCGCTAGTAATTATGGCTTTAGCGAAATACGCATGCCCATTGTCGAATCTACTGCTTTATTTAAACGCTCTATTGGTGAAGTGACCGATATTGTTGAAAAAGAAATGTACACTTTTGAAGATCGTAACGGTGACAGTTTAACATTACGCCCAGAAGGTACCGCCAGTTGCGTACGTGCGGGTAATCAACATGGTTTACTGTATAACCAAGAGCAACGTTTATGGTATATGGGGCCGATGTTTCGCCATGAACGCCCGCAAAAAGGTCGTTATCGTCAGTTTCATCAATTTGGTATTGAAGCCTTTGGTTTTGCAAGTGCCGATATTGATGCTGAAATTATTATGCTGTCTGCACGACTTTGGCGGGAACTTGGTATCGATAATGTGGTCACACTAGAGCTAAATTCATTAGGCTCAAATGAAGAACGTGCTACTTACCGTGATGCGTTAGTTGAATACTTGACTTTACATCAAGAAAAATTAGACGAAGACAGTAAACGTCGAATGGCTTCAAACCCATTACGTGTGTTAGATAGTAAAAATCCTGAGGTACAAGCTGTTTTGCTTGATGCACCTAAATTATCTGCTTATTTAGGTGAGGAATCACAGCAGCACTTTGCTAATTTATGTCAACGTTTAGACGCGGCAGGTATTAGTTACGTATTAAACGAGCGTTTGGTGCGTGGCTTAGATTATTATAATCGTACTGTTTTTGAATGGGTTACTAGCAGCTTAGGCGCGCAAGGCACCATTTGCGCGGGTGGACGCTATGATGGCTTAGTTGAACAACTTGGTGGTAAATCAACACCAGGATTCGGTTTTGCTTTAGGTATTGAACGTTTAGTCTTAATGCTTAGTGGTTTAGAAGAGGCACCGAATATTCGCCCTCAGGTTGATGTTTATGTGGCTATGCTAGGTGACGGTGTTGATATATCTGCTAATCAATTAGCGGAGCAATGGCGAGATCAAGTACCTGATATTCGCATTCAATGTCATTGCGGTGGTGGTAATTTTAAAAAGCAAATGAAGCGTGCTGATAAATCAGGGGCAAGTGTTGCTATTATTTTAGGTGAAGACGAAATAAGCTCACAAATGGCAACCATAAAGTATTTACGTGAACACAAAGAACAATTAAGTATGGCAATGAAAGAAGTGCCAGCTTTTTTAGCATCATTAATATAAATAAATATATAAAATAGAAAGAATTAAAAGGGTTAAGTTGTGGAAATTTATCAAACAGAAGAACAACAAGTTGAAGCTATTAAAAGTTTTTGGGCTCAAAATGGTAATTCAATTATCGCTGGATTAGCCTTGGGGTTTGCTGGTTTTATTGGTTTTAATTATTATCAAGATCACCAACTTCAAAAAGAATTAAAGATTGCAGATACCTATTTATCTAATCTTGAAAGTGCTGAAAAAAATCCTCAACAATTTGTTAAAGCAAGTGAAACCTTCATTAAAGAAAACGGTGACTCTAGTTATGTTGCGTTAACTGCTTTTAGCTTAGCTAAAAATGCAGCAGATAAAAAAGACTTTGCTGAAGCAGCAAAACAGTTACAAACTGCAATCAGCAAAGCGCCAAATGCGGCCATTAAAGCGTTAGCTAATTTGCGCTTAGCCCATGTGCAAACTGAACTTAAACAATTTGACGATGCTTTAGCCACATTAGCACAACCAATGCCTAAATCTTTTATTGCCAGTGTTGAAGAAAGTAAAGGTGATGTTTATGTACTACAAGATAAAAAAGATTTAGCACGCAACGCTTATCAAGCAGCGATTGATGCCGATGGCTCAAAATCAAACCCTACATTACAAATGAAAATAGACGATCTTGCTGTTGCCCTTAACTAATTTATGCTCTGTTAAGCGCGAATAAAGATCATCTAAACTTGCTAGGATCATGTGTGAAATTTATAAATAAAAAATTATTAGTAATATTGTTACTGTCATCAACTTTGATGGCTTGTTCATCAACGGATGAAGAAGATGAAAAAACTAAAGTAGCCGATTTACCTGAAATAAAACAGCAGTTTAAACCTGAAGTTGTCTGGAATAAAAATGTTGGTGGTGTCGGTCATTATTTTTCTCGATTAAAACCTGCTGTCGCATACAATACCCTTTATAGCGCAAGCCGAGATGGGGATGTTTATGCGTATGATATTACGACAGGAAAAGAAAAATGGCATACCGATGTTAGCGATTTAGAACACAAAGTTGGTTTTTTTGACAGTAAACAATCAGCGATGTTATCAGGTGGCGTAACGGTTGGAGAAAGTAAAGTTTTCATCGGTAGCGAAGAGGGTAAATTGTATGCATTAGACGCTGATAATGGCAATTTAGCATGGCAAAGCTCGGTTAAAGGTGAAATTATTGCTAAACCCGCCGTTGATTCAGGCATGGTAGTTGTTAATACCGTTTCAGGTACAATTGAAGCTTTTAATACCGCTGATGGTAAAAAAGCTTGGTTAATGGAACAAGAAGTTCCACCGTTATCTTTACGCGGTACAAGTGCACCAGTTATTGCTTCTGGTGGTGTTTTAATTGGTTCTGCCTCTGGTGATTTAAAAGTATTTATACTTGCTTCGGGTCAAGAAGGCTGGACAGCTCAAGTAGGTGAAGCAAGTGGTTCAACAGAATTAGATCGTGTTATTGATGTTGATAGTTCAGCGATTGTTTTCGGTGATAAAATTTACGCCATTGCTTCTCGAGGAAATTTAGCTGCAATTGATTTACGTTCGGGAAGAGTTATTTGGAAACGCCAATTTTCCTCATATAGAAGTATTGCTATCGACGGTAATAATATTTTTATTACCGATGTAAAAGGCCATGTTTATTCACTTGACCGTATTAATGGTCTTGAGCAATGGAGTCAGTTATCACTAACTAACCGTAATGTTACCGGTCCTGTTGTTGTCGGTAATTATGTTGTTGTCGGTGACTTTGAAGGTTATTTACATTGGTTGAAAAAAGATACGGGCGAAATTGTTGCTCAACATAATGTTGATAGTAGTGGTGTTTATGCAACACCTGTTGTGGTTGATGATGTCCTTTATGTACAGTCTCGCGACGGTGATTTAGAGGCAATAAAAACGCCTTAATCGTTTTTAAGCTACTATTATAAACGGCTCCTTTGCTTTATTTGGCTTTGGAGCCGTTGTTTGTTTAATAAGTTTTTATTTTTTGTATTTTGTTTAAGTTTTTGAGGTAATCATGCTTCCTGTTGTTGCTCTTGTTGGTCGTCCTAATGTCGGTAAATCAACGTTATTTAATCGTTTAACGCGAAGCCGTGATGCTTTGGTTGCTGATTACCCCGGTTTAACGCGTGATCGTCAATATGGTCAAGCAAAAGTGGAAGGTCATCCTTTCATTGTTATTGATACTGGTGGTATTCATGGTGATGAAACCGGCATTGATGCTTTAATGGCCGAACAATCACTGATGGCAATTGAAGAAGCCGATGCTGTTCTATTTTTAGTTGACGCACGGGCAGGATTAACTTCAGCTGATCAAAGTATTGCGGAACACTTGCGTAAACAAAATAAAAGCATCTTTTTAGTGGCGAATAAAATTGATGGGATAGATGCAGATTCTGCTGTTGCTGAGTTTTACGCGTTAGCGCTAGGTGATGCCGTTCATCCCATTGCTGCCGCTCATGGTCGAGGCGTAACTCAATTATTAACACTTGCGTTAGAACCGCATATAGAAGAACTAACTATTGCCAGTGAACAAAACGCTAATGAAGAATTTGATGATGAAGATCCACACTCAATTTATGGCGATAATTTAAAAGATATTGAATTGGACCCTGCAATTGAGAAAGACACTGAAGAAGAAGCACAACCCGACGATAAAATTAAATTAGCAATTATTGGTAAACCTAATGTTGGTAAATCAACCCTTACGAACCGTATTTTGGGTGAAGAACGAGTGGTCGTTTATGATATGCCTGGCACAACACGCGATAGTGTATATATTCCGATGGAGCGAAATGGTCGCGAATATGTACTAATCGATACCGCGGGGATCCGTCGTCGTAAAAATGTTACTGACGTTGTTGAAAAATATTCAGTGATTAAAACTTTACGTGCCATTGAAGACGCTAACGTGTGTTTATTAATTGTTGATGCGCGTGAAGGGTTATCAGAACAAGATTTAAGCTTGTTAGGCTTTATTTTAGAAGCAGGACGCTCTTTAGTGCTGGCGGTAAATAAATGGGATGGTATTGATGAAGAAGTGAAAGATCGGATGAAATCTGAAATTGATAGACGATTAGGGTTTATTGATTTTGCACGCATTCACTTTATTTCAGCTTTACATGGTACGGGTGTTGGACATTTATATGAATCAGTAGAAGAAGCATTTGATTCAGCAACCAAACGTATTTCTACCGCGATGGTCACCAAAATATTAGACATGGCGGTATTTGATCACCAGCCACCCATGTCGCAAGGCCGCCGTATTAAATTAAAATATGCCCATGCGGGTGGCTATAATCCCCCGATCATTATTATTCATGGTAATCAAGCGAAAAAATTACCACAAAGCTATAAACGCTATTTAATGAATTATTATCGTAAATCATTAAAAATTATGGGGACACCGATCCGCATAGAATTTAGAGAAACGGCTAATCCTTTTGCAGGTAAAAAGAAGCTAAACTTCACCGAGAAAAAGAAAATAGCACGTGCAACGCAAGGGTATAATAAAGATTAAGCGCTAGTTTTTTCTAAAAAAGTCCAATCACTATGATTGGATTTTTTTTTGTAAAAAAGCTAAATTAGGTAACCTTGATAATGTTTTACAATAGATACACTAATGGCTGACGATAAAAAACAAGTAAATACCGCAGATCGACTGGCTCGCAATTTAGGTTTGTTACAAGCGGGCTCAATGGTGACGCTTGATATTGTTACACCTGCGGGTCAAAAAGGCCGTTACCGCACTACTTTTATTGGTTATTTACCGCAAAAATATGTGTTAATTCAATACCCTGACCTTAATAAGGTTGGCTCTTTTGCTGTGCATATAAAAGCAGGAGTTAAAGCGACTATTCGCGGTATTGTTGAAGGTCACGAAGGTGCTGTTGTCGCCTTTGCTAGTAAAATAAAACAAGCGTTGCCTAACCCTAGTCGAATGTTAGCGTTGGAATTTCCTTCAGAAGTAGGCTTACAAAGTTTGCGTAATTGCGTACGCATAGATACTGAAATTAAAGCGTCTATTGTCGTTAATAATGAAAAATGGCGAGTATTAATTACAGATTTATCAATCAGTGGTTGTCAGTTGTATATTGAAAATGGTGAACAACTATCATTAGTTAATGAAGGGCATCTGCAGTTATTTATTGAAAATCACCATGAATTAGGCGCTTTAAAGTTTGAAGTTGATATATGTAATATTAAGCAATTACCGAATGCTGTGTCTGCTGGCGTTAGTTTTAATTTTGCCAGTAAAGATCAAGTTGAAAAGCTTTTATTATCCACTATGGTAAATGAAAGTTAATTAATTGGCCGATCAGAAAAATTAAGCTTAACTCTCATTCTTCAATACTTTTGCACTGATTTTTCCATCCATTAATTGAATATTAATGTGTTCGTCGGCAGTTATTTGCGTAACACTCGTGATCACTTGCGCATTTTTGTTGCGTGTGACGCTGTATCCTCTGGCAATGGTCGCTAATGGGCTAACTATTTGTAACTGCTCAATTAAGCTAACAAATTTATGTGTTTTTGCTGCTAATAGATATTTCATTGCGATGAATAAACGTTGCTGTTGTTGCTCACTTTGTTGCTTTAAAGACTGAACTTTTTTCAGTGGCGATAAATGAGTCAGTTGCTCAGTTAAATGTTGAGGTTGTTGCTTAAAGCGATTTAATTCTCGATTAATTACACGATGTAAGCGAATGCTTAAATCGTCTACTTTTTGTTGCTGAAATTGTAGTTTTTGTTCTGGGTGAACTTGCTGCAGTCGATGTTGTAAACCTTTAAATTGCTGTACCAACTTAGTTTGCGCTGAGACAACACCAGTGATTAAACGTTTGTGCATTTGGGCTAGGCGATGTAATAGTTCATTTATATCTTGTGAAACTAATTCGGCCGCCGCTGAGGGCGTTGGTGCCCGTAAGTCAGCCACATAGTCACTCAAAGTGGTATCGATTTCGTGGCCTACAGCGCTAATCACGGGTAATTTACTTGCAAAAATAGCACGTACAACGTCTTCTTCGTTAAAACACCACAAATCTTCCAATGAGCCACCACCGCGACCAACAATTAACAGATCACATTCGTTGCGTAAATTTGCTAAATTGATCGCTTGGCATAAATGTGCTGCCGCACTATCGCCTTGAACTAAACTAGGGTAAATAACGATTTCTATTGATGGATTTCGCCGCGCTAATACACTTAATATATCTTTAACCGCAGCCCCCGTTGATGAGGTAACTACACCTACACGGCTTATCTTTTTTGGCAAGGCTTGTTTATTACTTAAAGAAAATAAACCTTCAAGCGCTAGTTTGTCTTTTAATTGTTGATATTTTTGTCTTAGTAAACCTGTACCAGCATCTTCCATCTGCTCAAGAATTAATTGGAAATCACCACGCGGCTCGTACAATGAAACTTTAGCGCGTACTAAAACTTGCTGACCATTTTTCGGCGTAATTCTAACGCGATTATTACTGCCTTTAAACATCGCACATTTTACTTGTGATTTATCATCTTTTAGGGATAAATACCAATGTCCTGAGTTAGCGGAGATAAAATTAGATATTTCACCAGTTAACCATACGGTATTTAGTTCACTTTCAATTAGCAAACGTACTTTTTTGGTTAGTTCGCTTACCTGTAAAATGTGCTGTTGGGTCATAAAAGCTTAGTTTTTATATCATTAGTCTCTTAAGTAATACGTAGTATAACTTTGTTGCTGGCTCTGATCTCCACATTTTTTAATAAAAAGCTAAATATTAGTTTACCTAAAGCATGAAAACGGTTAAAATTCTGCCGCAATATTTACTCCCTATTCACCCTGCTAGAGAGATGTTGCGATGCTACGAATTACCCAAGAAGCGTTAACCTTTGACGATGTTTTATTAGTACCAGCCCATTCAACGGTACTGCCTCATACTGCCGATTTAACTACCCGTTTAACGCGAAAAATCGCACTTAATATACCCATGATATCAGCATCTATGGATACTGTAACCGAAGCACCATTAGCGATAACACTTGCACAAGAAGGCGGTGTTGGCTTTATTCATAAAAATATGACTATTGCTGAACAAGCTAAAAATGTTGCTCAAGTTAAAAAATATGAAAGTGGTATTGTTTCTGATCCTGTTACGGTGAATCCTGAAGATACCATTGACAGTGTGATGAGATTAGCGGATGAATTAGGCTTTTCAGGTTTTCCTGTAGTTGATAACGCTAATAAATTAGTGGGTATTATTACTGGCCGTGATTTACGCTTTGTAACTGATTTAAATAAATTAGTCTCAGCAATGATGACCCCCAAAGAAAAGCTAGTTACCGTAAAATACGGCGCTAGTCGCGAAGAAATTCTCGGTTTAATGCACGAGCACCGTATTGAAAAAATTCTAATGGTTAATGATGCCTTTAAATTAATTGGCATGATTACGGTTAAAGATTACCAAAAAGCAGAAAGTAAACCCAACGCTTGTAAAGATGAACTAGGGCGTTTACGTGTTGGTGCCGCTGTTGGTGTTGGTGCAGGTACCGATGAGCGCATTGATGCGTTAGTTGCTGCTGGCGTTGATGTTTTATTAATTGATACCTCTCATGGCCATTCTCAAGGTGTTTTAGATAGAGTTAGTGCAACGCGAAAAGCTTATCCTGATTTACAAATTATTGCTGGTAATGTGGCAACTGGCGATGGTGCTAAAGCATTAGCTGATGCTGGTGTCGATGCGGTTAAAGTAGGTATAGGCCCAGGTTCAATTTGTACTACCCGTATTGTTACTGGTGTTGGTGTTCCGCAGTTAACCGCTATTTCAAATGCGGTTGAAGCATTAAAAGGTACTAACATTCCTGTGATTGCTGACGGTGGCATTCGTTTTTCTGGTGATATTGCTAAAGCGCTTGTTGCTGGTGCACATTGCGTGATGGTTGGTAGTATGTTTGCTGGTACAGAAGAATCGCCAGGCGAGGTTGAATTATTTCAAGGTAGATACTATAAGTCTTATCGCGGTATGGGATCATTAGGTGCTATGAGCCAAAAAGAAGGTTCAAGCGATCGTTATTTTCAAAAATCAGACGGTGAAGCCGATAAATTAGTACCTGAAGGTATTGAAGGACGTGTTGCTTATAAAGGGCCAGTTTCCGCTATTATTCATCAGCAAATGGGCGGACTGCGCTCATCAATGGGCTTAACGGGGTGTGCAACGATTGAGATTATGCGCACTAAGCCTGAATTTATGAAAATAACGTCAGCAGGCATGGGGGAATCACATGTGCATGATGTGGCGATCACTAAGGAAGCCCCAAATTACCGATCTTCGTAGGCCTGTTGAGTTAGCTTAGCCCAATTTCGGCGTTGGAAGTGCTCACAAATTATTCTGGAAAGAATTTGAACAACAGAAAGTTGGCCCATAGGGTGAAGTACAGGATGTACGGAATATTGACTATCGTCAACTTAGCGCTTTCGCCTTGAACTAAACTACTCTCAACTTACATTTGTTTGTTAGGCATTTTGTAGGTCGATACGAGCGCAGCGAGGCTCGACAAAATTTTTAGAAGTCGGAATTTTACCGACTTCTCTTTTTTTACTGGGATCAATCCCAGGTTAAATTGATAGGAAAAAACATGAGCAAAGACATTCATGATCATCGCATATTAATTTTAGATTTTGGTTCACAATACACTCAACTTATCGCACGTCGTGTACGTGAAATTGGTGTTTACTGTGAGCTTTGGGCTTGGGATGTAACTGAAGAACAAATTAAAGAATTTAATCCTACTGGGATTATTTTAGCAGGTGGGCCAGAGTCCGTTACTGACAATGGTTCTCCACGTGCACCAGACTATGTTTTTAACGCGGGTGTACCCGTTTTAGGTATTTGCTATGGTATGCAAACTATGGCAGAGCAATTAGGAGGTAGTGTTGAAAGTAGCTCGCATAAAGAATTTGGCTATGCGGCGGTTGAAATAATCACGCCGTCTGCTTTATTTAACGCGATTGAAGACAATGTTGCTCACAACGGTAATGCGTTATTAGATGTATGGATGAGTCATGGCGATAAAGTGGCGAGCATTCCTGCTGGTTTTGAAACCGTTGCTAAAACTGATAGCTGTGCTTATGCCGCTATGGCCAATGAAGAGAAAAAATTCTATGGTGTTCAATTTCACCCAGAAGTTACACACACTAAGCAGGGCATGCGTATTTTAGAGCACTTTGTTGTTGGTATTTGTCAATGTGAAAAGCTTTGGACCCCTGCGACTATTATTGAAGATGCTATTGCCAAAATGAAAGCCCAAGTAGGCGATGATGAAGTAGTTTTGGGGTTATCGGGTGGTGTCGACTCCTCCGTGGTTGCGATGTTATTACACCGCGCTATTGGTGATAAATTAACCTGTGTGTTTGTGGATAACGGTTTACTTCGTTTAAACGAAGGTAAACAAGTGATGGATATGTTTGGTGATCATTTTGGTTTACAAATTGTTCATATCAATGCCGAAAACAGATTTCTAGATCGGATGAAAGGTGAAGCCGATCCTGAGAAAAAACGCAAAATAATTGGTAATGTTTTTGTTGAAGTTTTTGATGAAGAGTCAAAAAAATTAAAAAATGCAAAATGGTTAGCACAAGGCACTATTTACCCTGACGTTATCGAATCTGCGGCGTCAAAAACGGGTAAAGCACATGTTATTAAATCTCACCATAATGTGGGGGGTTTACCTGATGATATGGAACTTGGTTTAGTTGAACCATTACGTGAACTATTTAAAGACGAAGTACGTAAAATTGGTTTAGAACTGGGTTTACCTTACGATATGCTTTACCGTCATCCATTTCCTGGGCCTGGTTTAGGAGTGCGTGTTTTAGGGGAAGTGAAAAAAGAATATTGTGATTTATTACGCCGCGCTGATGCTATTTTTATTGAAGAATTACATAAGCATGACTTGTATAAAAAAGTAAGCCAAGCGTTTACGGTATTTTTACCGGTACGTTCGGTTGGCGTTATGGGTGATGCGCGTAAATATGATTGGGTAGTGAGTTTACGTTGTGTTGAAACGATCGACTTTATGACCGCTCGTTGGTCACACTTACCGTATGAATTCTTAGGCTTAGTGTCTAATCGTATTATTAATGAAATTGATGGCATTTCTCGTGTCGTGTATGATATATCGGGTAAGCCGCCAGCGACAATTGAATGGGAATAATTTAGTCGATTTTCCGTTGCCTAAAAATTCAATTTGAATTTCGTTAGGCAGTTCAAAGATTATTTTAAAGCCTCAAAATTTACAATTTTGGGGCTTTTTAGTGAAGTTTTTTAGAAAAAAAATTATATCGTAAAGCTCGTTATGAGCACTTATTTAACAAAAGGAATTACAACAGTGAAATTAAAGCCATTATTTTTATCTTTATTATTAATAAGCTCTGCAGCGCAGGCAAATAATATTGAAAAAGTCCATTTTTCTTTAGGTTCTGGTTACCCATTTTTTAGCGTTTTTGAAGTTTCTCTACCAGCAATGAATGATGATCAGCGTTGGTTTGCTAATTATAAAGTGGGTTTAGATGACGGATTTTCTGTTGGTTTTGAGCAACAATTAACCGGTAATATGCAAACCGTTGGTTTTTCGTTAGGGGCTATTGGCGCACGAGATGCGGTAGGTTGTGATGAAAATAAAGGAGCTGGTGCAATTATCTGTCCGGTGGTTGAGATCTTTGATAGTGAAACAACCAATGGCTTAGCTTTAAATTATAGCTATTATTTTTCTGGGATTCACTCGTCTGGCACTAAAGTAAGATTTGAATTAGGTTATGGTCAAAGTAATCAAACGAATGTAAATCGCTTTGATGGTAGCGTAATAATTAGTTATCAATTTTAATAACTAATTAGGGTCTGTTGATCTTTCATTTTAGTCTCTGCTATAGGCTATTTTTTAAGATAACAAGGCAAAAATTGTGCAATGTAGTCATTCTACTTTAACCATTTTTAACGATGTTAGGTTGAAAAATAGT
>Ga0316204_10000507_pt1 | contig 142785 bp, 123 predicted proteins | sample 6monrhotite_MG_2_FD_205661 | JGI IMG/M metagenome (GOLD analysis project Ga0316204, IMG submission 205661) | Microbial mat bacterial communities from mineral coupon in-situ incubated in ocean water Damariscotta River, Maine, United States -... | ecosystem: Environmental > Aquatic > Marine >... | reverse complement strand
GGTTACTCACTATTCATTTTTATTTTTTGAATAAGTGTTCGTGAATCTTCGATTTCAGCATCTGTAACTTTTGAACTTCTTTCCATGAGATCCCGAAACAAGTTCGGGATGACGTTACTCTCATTCCCGTCATGCTGAACTCGGTTCAGCATCTGTAACTTTTGAACTCCTTTCCATGAGATCCCGAAACAAGTTCGGGATGACGTTACTCTCATTCCCGTCATGCTGAACTTGGTTCAGCATCTGTAACTTTTGAACTTCTCTTCATGAGATCCTGAAACAAGTTCGGGATGACGTTACTCTCATTCCCGTCATGCTGAACTCGGTTCAGCATCTGTAACTTTTGAACTCCTTTCCATGAGATCCCGAAACAAGTTCGGGATGACGGTAAGGTTCGTCATTCCGGATTTAGTCCGGAATCTGTTACTGTTGAACTCCTATTCTTGAGATTCCTGCAACAACTTATACACGCTTCCTAAACAACCCGATCATTTTCCAAAAGCCTCTTAAATGCACTTTTAAGTTACTATATTTAATGTCATTTCTAGTTAATGCTTTCCCAATTTCTTTTGATATTAATTGATAACTTTTAAGCCCTGAACTACTTAACCCTCCCACTAACATTGTGGTGGTTGTAATGCCGGAATATTTCCAAGTTATATGGTGTTTCAAAAAGAACCTAATTATCAATTCATAATCGGCTCCTATTACAAAATCTAAATGATACCTTCCAAATTTCTCAAATAATTCTCGTTTAAAAAATATGGCTGGATGTGCTGGCATAAAACCAATTTTTAATTTTTCTGGTTGCCAGTTTACTGCACTGTACTTACGTACAACTTTACCTTGTTGGTTGTGTTGTATAATGTTTCCAACAGAAGCATCAATAGAATACTGTTTATGAAAGTTTGCAATGTCTTGCAAAACGTGTTCATTATAAAAAGTATCATCCGAATTTAAAATACCTACTAAATCGCCTGTAGCCAATACAATACCTTTGTTCATTGCATCATACAACCCTTTATCCGGTTCAGATATCCATTTGGTAATAATCGTAGCGTGTTTTTTAATAATAGCAACAGTTGCATCTTTAGAATTACCATCTACCACAATATATTCTATATTAGCATAAGTTTGTTTTGCTACCGATTGGATTGTTTTTTCAATGGTAGCTTCACTGTTATAACATACTGTGATAATGGAGATTTTCATAAAGTAAAAAATTATCCAATTTTAGTAATATCATACCCATATTCTTTTTGAAAATAGGCAATTAAGTTTTCTTTATCTTTTCCTGCAATTTTATAAGCTTCATAAATTTTTGAATCTACTAAAAATCGATACCACCCACATTGTAATACATTCCAAATAAAACCTCGTTTACCCTCTAAAAACCCACCTTGTATAAAATACCTAACAAACCAAAATAATATTGGCCTTACAAATAATGGTAATTTTAAATAGCGCTGTTTTAACCACCTGCGCCTTTCTTCTAAACTCCCAAAAAACTTTCCAGCAACTACATTTGAGTTTGTAAAATTATATATTTTATCTAAAATATCAATAGCCTCTCTGGTAGCATAACCGTTATGTTTTTGGGTCCACCAAGTTAAATTGTTTAAATTGTAATCTATTAAATCTCCTTCCAATTGAATAGTTTCTCCATGCGTTAACTTCATTCTTTCGTCCATCCATCTTTGTTCGCATTGAGCTATGCCATTTCTCCATAACTTTAAATGCCAAATGGGGTACATTCCTCCTTTTTTTAAAGGTTTATCAAAAAAGTACATTAAGCGTTTTACCCGAATGCCGGTTACTTTATTATTTATTGTTGGAAGTTCTTTTTTAATATTTTCAATTAATTCGCTAGAAAGATATTCATCTGCATCTACCCGTATTACCCAATCGGTGTTTATTTCAATGTTTTTTATACTCCAGTTAATTTGTGTTGCGTGATTTATAAATTTATTTTCATAAAACCGTGCACCAAAACCTGTAGCTATTTGCTTAGTGGAATCTGTAGAAAATGAATCTACCACTACAATTTCTTTACAAATACCTTTTAATGATTGCAAACAGCGCTGCAAATGTAGTGCTTCATTGCTCGTTAAAATTAGTGCCGTTAACGAAGGTATCTTACTCATTTATTACTCTTTTTTTAATAAATTTCGCAGGGTTTCCCCCAATAATTGTCCAAGGTTCAACATCTTTAAAGACAGCTGATCTTGCACCTATCACAGCTCCTTCGCCAATAGTTACCCCCATTCCAATAAAGGCATCTGCTCCAATCCAAGACTGACTTTTAATTGTAATAGGTGCTGTTATAAGTGGATTTTTACTATTAGAAATATCATGTGAAGCAGTGCATAAATAGGTTTTTTGTGAAACTGTTGCATGACTTCCAATAGTTACTTTAGCTACATTGTAACAATCAACTTCAGGAGCCAAACAACTGTAAGCTTCCATTTTCAAATTCCATGGTGCATAAATACTTACAGAAGAATACACATTAACCGTATTATGTATGGTTGCACCAAACAATTTTAATAAAAATAATTTCCAACTTCTGCCTACACTTCTGGGTAATGGACGTGCAAAAAGTAACCAAACAAAATTCCATATTAAACGTTTAAATTGATGTGCTCTTGATAATTTATTTTTATATTTTGATAAATCAACTTTTTGATTCATTTACTTATATTTTTGCATTCATTACCATAGATTTCCATAAATAAGAAATCATATTCATTCAGAAGCTGAGAAAGCGTTTTAACTGACCAAAACTTAATGTGGCCTCCATCCCATAAAACTGTTAAATGTCTATCCCAGGCATTGAACAATGAGAGTGCTAAGTTTTTTAAAAAGCCATGATAAGGCGTTGAAATTATGAGATTTCCACCTCCTGATTTTGACAGTATTGACTTACAAAATCGTACATATTTTCGTGGATCATACAAATGTTCAATTACTTCTGTTGAAATAATTGTTTTAAACTTAATTTCTTGCAGTTCTATAGGTAAATCTTGAATTGACAAATCTTGTAAATAAAAGCGACCTTTATTTTTTTTATTTGATATTTCAATACCAGACTTTGAAGCGTCTGTGCCAAAAACATTATATCCCAATGTAATTAAGTAATTAGCGAATGAACCATTTCCACAACCTACATCAAGTATCGGTGATCCATCGGTTGGAAGCATTTGAATTATTGGTTGCATAAAATGTTCATGGGCTTTTGTAAATTCATTCGAATTCCAATTATAATCTTTATACTCTGACATAGTATTTATTTTTTAATATTTACAAAATTAGGTTTTTTAGTTTTAAAAACCAGCCATTCATATAATTGCATCATTTGTTTTGCAACTGACTCCATACTATATTTTTCTTCAATCAATTTTCGGCCATTTATGCCCATAATTTGCAATTCTGCGTTATTGGTTTGTATAGCTTTCAATAAAGCTTCTTTTAAAGGCTCAACGCCAATATCAATCCACCAGCCGCAATTATGTGTTTCTAAATCTTCCCAAGGTGTACCTTTTGTTGTAATTACCGGAGTATAACTAGCCAGCGCTTCTGCTATTACAATCCCAAAATTTTCGCTAAAAGTTGGTAAAACAAATAAACTTGCCTCCCTAAATAAATTTATTTTTTTTTGTCCAAAAACAGGTGGTTTAATTATAATCTGTGTAGCTAAATTTTCTAAAACTATTTTGTCTTTTAAAGATTGAATATAGTTTTCTTCTCCATTACCAACTATTTCGATTATCCAATCTTTTTTTGTTTCCAAATTTATAAGCTTCCAGGCCTCTATTAAATTTTCTATTCCTTTTTTAATATGAATACGTGATAGAAACAATATTTTTTTTGGTTTGATTTTCTTTTCAGCAAAATCGACTGGAAACTCTGAAATATTGACACCATTCGGGATCATTGCAATTGGGTTTTTAAGTCCTAAATTTCGAATACTTTCCACTTCCATAGGTGCAGTTGCATGTATACAAGATGCGTCTGCTAAATCTTTATATTGAAACAATTTTAAAGCCAGTTGTTTTTTAATTTTACTTTGTGTTAAAGACCAAGGCTCTAACATGCCATGAGTTGAAATGATATAAGGCAATTTCATCTTTCTAGCATTAACAGCCATTTGATGGACTAATAGTTGCCATAATCCATTTCCATGAACCAAGTCTATATTTAAGTTTTTAAATTTCATATTCATTTTTTTTGAATAGAAATTCAAAATTTCATTTTTCTGAAATAAATCTACTTTTACATTTGCATTAATTGGAATATTTCCTTCTGAAGAAGTGGTAATTAGATGTTGCTTAACTTTTTTATCTAATGATTCAATCACCAATTTCATATAGGTAGATGTACCTCCAGAATCTTTATCAATAGAATTTATTACATGTGCTACCCTTATCATAGTTTTAATTAATTAAACTCATTAAATTCGCAACACCAATTTCTGGAGTAATGCTTTTAGCTAATTTTCTACTTCTATGTGAATATTTTACCAATTCTTTGGTGTCTTTTTTTATAATTTGCATCATTGCCAGATTAAGTGCTAAACTACTTTTAGATTTAACTTTAAAACCGTTAAAATCATTAATCACAAAATGAGGTGCTGCTCCACAAACTTCAGTACAAACAATTGGTAAACCAGCTGCTGCAGCTTCGTGTATTACTAGTGCCCAAGGCTCATATGTAGATGGCAATATAAAACATCCTGAATTATTTAATTCTATTAATAAATCTTTGTGATTCATAAAACCTTTAATAACAACATCTTTACTTACAAATTTATTATTAAGTTCACCTTCACCAATAAGAGTCAATGTCCAACCTTCTTTATCATCAATCATGTTCCAAGCTTCCATTAAATAGTCTATTCCTTTTTCAGGTGCAAATCTTCCTATATAAACAAAGTTTTTAGGATAGATTTGTTTTTCAGAATTCAATGGTAATTTTTCAAACTTTTCAACATCACAACTCAACGAGTTAAAAATAATCTTATTTTTTTTAAAACCCAACTTCCGCGCATACTCATACTGATAAATACCTGACACCCAAATATGTGAAAATATTTTTTTTAAATGAAATGGACTAATTAAACAATTTATTTTTTGGGACCAATCCCCACGCCATTGAGTATCGGAATACGCCACAATAGGAATGTCCGAATTTTTCCTTAATTTTAAAGCAATTTTGTTATATCTTTTAAAGGCCCAACCACCCACAACAACAATTTTAGGATTAAAATTAGAAATATTAAATAGAATCTCATCTTCCGAATAATTATCCAATAAATAATTTTCAAACCTCTCATTAAAACAATTACTTATATTGTATTTTTCATTTACGCTATAAGCTAAAACATAATTATCTTTATTTTTTAGAATTTCCTGTATCATAACTATTTGATGTGGGACGTACTCTACTATTAAAAATACAAATTTCATAATTTATTATTTTTTTCAGATTCTAACAAGTGTTCTTCATCAAACGGTCTGTAAACATCTGTTCTCAACAGTTTTGCAGGAATTCCACCTATAATTAAATTTTCATCAACATACTTTTTATTACATAAACTATTACTAGCAAATGTACAATAATTTGGTATAATTGCACCTTTAGAAATGGAACTTCTATTACCAACCCAAACATTTCTACCTACAAAAACTTCTTTATTTCTAGAATAAATTTCACCTGTTATAGCATTTTTTAAATAATGCAAATCACTATCCATTATTTGAACTTTCCAACTTGTATTTAAATTTTCACCTAAAAAAAATTCTCATAGCAAATTATCTTATTCCTAAAATTAATTCTAATTCCTCTCTCTGTAATTAATTTGGCAAATTTTTCAATCCTTAAAACTGTCCCAACACCTAAATGGATATCTCCCAATATTTGCCAAATACCCTTTATTTTAATAATACAACTTTCATTTTTTCAAGCTATGGTGTCTTCTCCATTAAAACCAAATCTTACCATTGCGAACGTAATAGAGCCTTTAATGATTACTTTTCCAGACAAATCATAAAAATAGGTGCCATTAGTTATAATTATTGGCAATTTAATTACCTGTTTAAGAGGCAGTTTGTAAAAATTAAAATATATTGTTTTAATTATTGAAATTCTAAATAGCCTTCTTATTATATTTAATTTAACCCAACTAACTTCAAATCATTTTTCTATTACTTTTTTCAACTTCTATGAAACCTTCAATTACCCCTAACAATAACCATACATAAAAAAATAAAAACGCTCCTGCTGCAAAAATATATCCTTCAACTATCATATGTACTGAAACTAATATTAGTAAGCCTCCCAAATAACCTGAATAAATTTTATTAAATTTATACAGATAATACAAATCTCTTAAAAACAAAAATATCATTGGTATAAATCCAAACAATCCTGTCATAGACAATATTCCAAGCCAAGAAGATCCAGGCTCTACAGCACCTGTAGATTCCATAAACTCATCTTTCATATGAGGATTTATTGAAGCGAATCCAATTCCGAAGACCGGAGAAGACTTAAATTCATATAATCGTTGTTCCCATTTTACAGTTCTAGAATCATACAAATCATTCCCCTCATCTCTATTCATTTTTGACATTAAAAAATCAGCTCTTTCTTTCCATAAAGGGAATGTTGCTGTAATTACGAAAATAATTAATAAAACTATTCTAAAATACCTCTTTAACTTCCCTCTATTTATACTATATAAATAATACAATGAACCTAAAATAGTAGCAACTAACGCACCTCTAGAACCTGAAGTAATAACTGTTAAAAATAACAAAAACATAACAACAATCAAATACAATTGTTTCTTTTTATTTTGTTCTTTTTTAAAATAATAAAAAGAAGTCAAAATTGCAATTCCTGCCATAGGCCCAAGTGTCATAGAATGATTGAATAACCCTGTAAAATCAACACGTTTTGTACCGTATTCAGTCAATGTAATTCCTCTATAAATACCTGTAACCAATCCTAAAAAAGACAGTAAGCAAATAATTATATTCAATTTATTCATTAAATTGAATATCTTAAATCTAAACTTTTTGAAATTGCTAGTTAAAACTAAAGGACCAACTATAAATATTATAGCTGCAAACAATAAAAAACGAGTATAAGCTCTAAAATATATTGGCACATCATTTATTAAAATACTAGTTAAACAAGCTATTAACAATAAAACCATACTTAAATTTATTTTTTTCTTTTCATTTAAAATATAGATGAAAATCAGAAAAAACATACCTAATAATATAATAAAATATAAATCACCTATTGGAAAACTAATTGACAACGAAGAATTTAAGACAACAAACGTTATTATGATAACTATTAGATTGGGAATTGATTTATTTTTATTAAATCCTAAATACTGCATAAAAATTCATTTATTAAATTATCTATATTTAAATCAATACTTAAACTTTGAGTTGGCCTTTTAATTTGATACTCCAAAATTAATTTAGCAAGTTGTTTAACATTAGATTTTTCAATCAACCAATTATTCCTCTCATCTAAAGGAATTAGCTCACTTATCCCTTGCTCTTGCACTCCAATAAAAGGGACTCCACAAACATATGCCTCGGCATATACACACCCAAAAGCTTCGTGATATGAAGGTAAAACAAATATATCTAACGTATTGTAAAAATTTATTAACTTATGATGCATAATTTCATTTTTAAACTCAATAAATCTTTCTAATTTATTTAAAACAACATATTTCTTACACATTTCTAATGTTTCACCTGTCCCAATAAAAACCACCTTTATATTTTTCACACCATTTAAAACATTTTTTTCGACAGCCTTAATTAAAGTTATTTGGTCTTTTAAAGGCCAAAAATTAGCAATACATCCAATAATAAAACTATCTTTATTTTTTTCTTGAATCTTTCTAATTTTATAAAACTTAGTTAAATCTACACCATTATACAGCACGTATTCTTTTTTAATAACGATTTTTTTATAACTTTTTAAATACTCCAATGTTTTTTTACTTACGGCAACATGTAAATCAATTTTATTACAAATTTTAACACCATATCTTTCAATATATTTATTGTACCAATTGAATTTACTAAAAATGCCTAAGGTTAAATTTAATACATCAAATCCATGGTGTTGTAAAATGGTTTTTACTTTAGGATTTTTTAATTTTATAGCATTCACTAAATATCCGTCTGAAGTTCCATGAGTATGTGCATACTTAATTGTATCAAGCCCAATCCCTAGCCTTTTAAAATTAGTAAATAAGCTTAAAACCGATAATTTAGAAAAAAAACCGGGCAAAATATATGATGGAAGATTATAAATGTTAAACCTATAAACTTTGATTCCATCAAATTCATAATCACCTTCCTTCTCATACCATTTTTTGGGTTTAAATACTACAACTTGTAAGTTGCCTTTTTTTTTAATAGCTTTTACCTGATCAAGAATAAAGGGTCCTCTAAAAGATTTATTTGTAGGAAATAAAGAAGTTATTATTATATAGTATTCTTTCATAAATAATTTCTTTTTCTTTCAAAGATCTTAGGTAAAAATAACCTTACTATAGTTTTACATGTCGACAAATACATTTGCCCCCACCCTCTATGACGTTTAATATATTGTAAATATTCATAAATATTACCGCCTGTAGTTGAAAAAAGTATTCTCTTTCTTTGCTTAAATGATAATTTAGAATTATGCCATAATATTTTATTATTAGCACTACAAACTCCAATATAAATACTAGATATATAACAGGAAAAACCACCTTTAATTACCCTTAAACCATAATCTGTATCTCCAAAACCATGGGTAAACTTAGAACTTAAATTTCCAATTTTTTTATAAACTATCTTCGGTATTAGTACAAAATTACCAGGAATCATATCACACCTTTGTGGTACACCATTTGGATATAGAATTTTGTTTTTATAACGACCTACATATGTAATTTGTTTAGTTTTAGGATCACATAATGAACCACTTATTATAGCTTCAATATTTTTATTGACTAAGTTATAATAATCATCAATCAAATTGATAATAGCATCTTTATTTATCAAAGTATCATCATTCAGCCACAAATAAAAATCATAATCATTTTTTTTAAATGCAGTATCCCAAGCCAATCTCATTCCTCCATTCCAATATAGCTCACCAGAACCTTTAATTATGTTTACTTGCTTGTACTCTCTAGAAACAATTTCTCCTGTTTTATCAGGAGAATTATCATCTACTAAGTATACTTCAATATCAAAATTTAACGGGATTTTTGATTTAAATAAATTATCTAAACAGAGAAGTGTTATATCAACCCTATTAAAACAAGTAATAAGTATCGCTATTTTTTTCATAATTATTAATCTTAAAATATTTATATTAAAAATTTAAAAGTTATTTACCATCTTTTTTAGAATTTTATTACTTACTAAATCTACTAAAAATAAAATATTAATTCTTTCTCTAATTAACATGAAAATTGGTTTAGATTGTTTACATCGATTCATTTTCAACCATAAAACGGTTTTAAATTTAGACATAGCTTTGGGAAAATATAAACTAATAAAATAGTATTTTGTAAAATCATAATAAACAGTTAATCTATTTGTTAAGGTAAAAGAACCATTATGAGATCTAAAAAAAGAAGTAGTGTTTACAGTTACTTTAATTTGTTTATATTGAATTACTGTATTTAAAAATAGTAATAAATCATTACCTGAGCCAAATTTTTTAAAATCTAAATTTAATGAATTTGGTATATCTATTATCAAAGCTTTTTTTAAATCCCTCAGTCTAAAAATCGAAGCTCCAGGTGAAACAGGGAATTTGTAATAATTAAAAAATAAAATATCCTTTAAATATTTTTCTTTAGATATTGTTTTATTTTTAGAAATTAAATTCTCGTTTATTATACCTTTTTCAGTAAAAGTGTTAACATTAGTAATCACAAATGCAGTTTCCTCATCAAAAACCGCTAAAGTTTCCTCAATGAAGTTTTCAGAAATTAAATCATCTGAAAACAAAATTTTAGCATATTCACCTTTTGCTTCCTCCATACACCTTTTCCAATTTAATACAGGTCCAACATTTTCAGTGTTTTTAAATATTTTAATACGAGTATCCTTTTTTTCATAACCTTTCAATAATTCCCAAGTTCCATCGGTACTACAATTATCGACAATAATTACTTCTGTATTCCTATACGTTTGGTTTAAAGCACTTTCAATGGTTTCCCCTACCAAATACTCTCTATTATAAACAGGAATTAAGATACTAACTAATGGATTCATGTTGTTTTAAATATTTAAATGTTTCTAAAGCTCCAAATACTGCAAAAAAAGAAAGGGAGATAACAGTAGCTAAAATAACACCGCCGGTACCTAAATAAGTAGCCAAATATACAGAAAGTGGAATATTTATAATTGTTCCTATAACAGAAGTAATTATTTGTGTTTTTGTGTTACTAATACCATTTAAAAAAAATGAAAAAATATTATTCCAAATAGATATTACCGAAAATATTGCCATACCAATTAACAATGTCCAAGAAAGATTAATATCTTTCCCCAACCATATTGGAATTATTAAATTAGCTAAAAACAACATGATTACTATTATAATTACTGCAGGTATTAACAATTTTAATTGTTTTATAATAATAGTTTTTATCCAACTAAAATCACCTTTTACATGAGCTTCTGTAAATGCACTCCAAAAAGGAGTCATTACTATGCCAAAAAGCATTGTTATAATCCCAAAATATCTAAATGCTATATTGTAAGGTGTTACTTCTTTAGGTGAAAGTGTATGTGAAATAATTAAACTATCCGTTTGAAAAATAACTAATACTGCTATTTGTATGACAAAAAACTGCATGCCTAAATTAAACAAATCTTTTACTTTCTCTTTTTTAAAAGCACTAAATTTTGGTTTCACTTTTTTTAATTTACCATTAAAAAATATCAAGCTAGACGCCAAAAGTATTGCTAATGGCACAGCTGAATAAATTGTTCCAATAGCTACTATATTTTCATTAATTTTTGATTTAAAACCTAAAAATAAAAGTAAAATAACAGTATTTGAAATTGCAAAAATAACTGCTGAAATGGCTGGTTTATGTGATGCGGTTAATAATGTTGTAATCAGTTTTAAAGAAAATTGAATAGCTGTTAATACAAAGGTTATTCCTACCAAAAAACTAATGTCATTGGCTAAGGATTTATCAACATTAAAAATATAGCTCCAATCAATAACCAACCAAGGAATTATAAATAATACTATTAATAACAAAGTAATAGCAACCATAATAACATAACCAGTACTTACATATATCTGTGCTGTAATAAAATCGTTTTTTGCTATTGCTTCAGAAAATTTATTACGTAACCCATTCCCTATTCCAATATCGAAAATTTGAATCATTGATAATAAGTTAAATAAAGTTATCCAGACTCCGTATTTGTAATCGTCTAAAAAGTGCAAGGTTAAAGGGATCAATGCTAAATTAATTATAATACTATATCCTTTCACGAAAAACAACCCTATAATATTTTTCTTAGCTTTTAAAGACCTCTCATGCCCTCCTAATAATTTTAACTTCAAATTTTCTATGAAAGCCATGTTAACATTTTAATTAAACCTTCTCTTGTGCTAATTTGAGGTTTCCAAGAAGTTAATGCTGTCATTTTTTTATTGTCTGCTACAAATACCAATTGATCACTTTCACGTGGTGGTAATTTGGTAAACTCCATTTTAATATTTAGTAACTCTTCTAACAGTTTAAATAGCTCTAATAACGATAAGCTATTTTCTATACCGCCTCCTATATTAAATGAATTGCCTTGTACTTTATTAATATTAGCTACAGCACTAAAATAAAGCGAAACCACATCATTGGCATGCAGCACATCTCTCACTTGCTTACCAGAACCTGAAATTGTAAACTTCTCTTTAGCTGTATCCTCTTTAATTTCTAATGCCTTTTGGCAAAACCAGCCTATCCAACCTTGATCTATCGTTGCATGTTGGTTTCCTCCATACATAGAAGAATGCCTGAATACAACCGTTTTAATACCATAAATTCTATTAAAATCTAATAAATATTGATCAGCAGCACCTTTAGAACATCCATAAGGGGAATGAAAATTAAGCGGCGCTGTTTCATCAAATCCATTCGGGTATTCTTTACAAACAAAACGAGTTTCTTTTTCTTCAAAAGTCAACTCTTCGAAATCTCCATATACTTTATTAGAGGAAGAATACAGCACCATTGCATTGGGTGCATATTTTCTGATAGCATCTAATAAATTGAACGTTCCCATAGCGTTTACTTCAAAATCTAATCGTGGATTGCTAATAGAAGTGGTCATAGCTACTTGACCAGCTAAATGAAAAACAATATCTGGTTGCTCTTCTTTTATAACAGTTTCTACATCGTTACAATTACGAATATCAAAAGGATAATACTTAAATTCTCCTTGCTTTCTTAACCAATCTAAATTTAAAGAACTTCCAAATCTAAATAAATTATCAAATACCACTAACTCTTCTCCTCTTTTTAAAACCTCAGCAGCTAAATTACTACCAATAAACCCACAACCTCCTGTAATTAAATATTTCATAGTTTGTTTTTTTCAAAATTAATAACTTTTAATAGTCCTTCTTCAATAGCTGTTTTAGCCTCCCAGCCTAGCTGATTCAATTTACTTACATTATTATTAGATTCCATCAATTCACTGTTTCTATAAGGTATTGCACCATACTCTAATTTAGCTATTGATGAAGTTTCTTTTTTTATAAATTCTAATATTTCTTTCAAATTAGAATTTTTTCCTGCACCTACATTAAATATTTCATAATTACTGAAATCAGCTGCTTTTAGTAACATTAAATCATAAACATTTAACAAATCATCTATGTACAAAAAATCTCTATTTTGCTCTCCCTTTGTTAATGGTATCACCTGTTCATTATTCAACATTTTTTGCACCATTAATGTAATAAAATTAGTATTTGAAGTATCGGGTCCAAAAAAATGTTCTAACTGTAAATTAATTACTTTAATACTGTTACTATTCGCATAATACGTTAACCAATCTCCAAATTGCTTTTTTGTAAGTGCATAACTGCTTGTGAAGCGATCTAGAACTGTATCCGTATTTATAAATAATTGACAACCATTGGCAATTGCTTTTTCTAGCAACATTTGAGGTAAATACATATTGGCATACGTCATTTCACTATTAGACTCGTTATTGCGTCCATAAAATGTTGCTGTATGAATAATGGTATCTATTTGATGTTTTTCAAATAACTCATCTGGAATCCCATTTTTAGATGCATACACTTCAAACGTTTCATTTTCTAAACGAAATAAATTGTCTAAAGAATACTCTAAACCAACTACAATATACTTTTTAGCATATCTTTTAGCCAGTTTACTTCCCAAATACCCATTAATTCCTGTAATTAATACTGTTTTCATGAATCTTAAAAGTTTAATCCAAAAAATTCTTCCATTTTTTCTGCGACAAATTCAAAATGTTCTTTTCCAAGCGCAGGGTATAATCCAATCCAAAAAGTCCTATTCATAGTAATGTCTGTGTTTGTCAATTCACCCACAACCCTATATTCCACCTCCTTAAAATAAGGCTGTTTTGTTAAATTACCCGCAAATAACAAGCGAGACCCAATTTTATGTTGGTCTAAAAAGCGTAGTAAATCCACTCTTTCAACACCGCAATCTTTTTTTAAAGTAATTGGAAATCCAAACCAAGATGGATTGCTGTTAGGGGTAGCCACTGGCAATTCTAAAAAGTCAGTTAAATTACTTAAACTTTCTTTTAACAATTGAAAGTTTTCTCTGCGTTTGTTTATAAATTCTTGTGCTCTATCTAACTGAGCCAAACCACATGCAGCTTGCATATCAGTTATTTTTAAATTATAACCTACATGGGAGTATACATATTTATGGTCGTAGCCATATGGTAACTCACCATGTTGTTGTTCAAAACGGCAGCCGCAAGTATTATCTCTACCAGGTTGGCAGTAGCAATCTCTACCCCAATCTCTAAAAGATTCTGCAATTAATTTTAATTGTGCATTGTTGGTAAACACAGCACCACCTTCACCCATAGTAATATGATGTGCTGGATAAAAACTTAGTGTAGCAATATCGCCAAACGTACCTACTAATTGATTATTATAAGTAGCTCCTAATGCATCACAGCAATCTTCAACCAGCCATAAATTATACTTATCACATAATTCTTTAATTTTCCCCAAGTTAAAAGGATTCCCCAACGTATGCGCTAACATAATGGCTTTTGTTTTAGGGGTAATAGCTGCTTCAATTAAATCTGCGTTTATATTGTGTGTTTCAATATCTACATCAACAAATACTGGAATTGCACCAAATTGTACAATAGGATTCACCGTAGTAGGAAAACCTGCTGCTACTCCAATTACTTCATCTCCTTTTTTAATAGCTCTATCTCCTAATTTGGGAGAAGTAAGCGTATTAAAAGCAACTAAATTTGCTGAAGAACCAGAATTTACAGATATACAGTGCTGTACGCCTAAAAATTCAGCTAATTTTTTTTCAAAGGCAGCATTAAATCTACCTGTAGTTAACCAACCATCTAGCGAGGCATCTACCATATTTTGGATTTCTGCATTCCCAATTACCTTACCTGCCGGTGGTATTACGGTTTCTCCTGGTACAAAATCTTTGTGTTTATAAGCTTCTGTTGTATATTTTTTAACAAGGATTGCTATTTCTTTTCTTATACTGTCTAATACTTGTTTACTTTCCATGTATTCATTTATTTATACCCAATGTAAAATTATATGGGATTCTAAAATTGATTTTTTATTCATTAATCTCATTCATTTTCTTTGCTTGCCCAAAGAAAACGAACCAAAAGAAAAGGCCCTTTTTCGATAGGTGTTTTTTAAAGAGATTCTGAATGAATCTCCTTAAAAATCATATTATAAAACCTAAATTTTTTCCAAGGCTTCAAAAATTTTTAACGTTTTTAAACTATTACACTTACGAAAAAGAATAAAAACTTGATATGTAGCATGATCCTATTTATTACTTAACATCCTACTTATTTCATATAACTTGCAATTTCTTGCAAACAAATTTCATTCATATTTTTTCCTGCCCTCCAATTCTGATGCCATTGGACTATCAATTGCAGTGTTTGTTCTAAATTCCATAAAGGATGCCAATGTAACTTTGATGCGGCCTTTGAGCAATCTAATTTTAAAAAGCCTGCTTCATGCGGATTATTATTTTTATCTAATTCCCAACTCGCTCCATTCCCCCAATCTGCTACCATTTTATCTAATATCCAATTCACTGGTTTACAATCTTCATCTCTCGGTCCAAAATTCCAACCAGATGCAAAGGCATCTCCACATTCATATAATTCTTGTGCCAATACTAAATATCCTGAAAGTGGCTCTAATACATGTTGCCAAGGCCGTGTGGATAACGGATTTCTAATAATTACAGGTTCCTTCTTTTCAAAAGCTTTTAAAATATCTGGAATTAAGCGGTCTTCCGCCCAATCACCTCCGCCAATAACATTCCCTGCTCTTGCTGTTGCTATTGAAGCTGTTTCTGGTGTATGAAAAAAAGAACGTCTGTACGCTGACGTTACCAATTCTGCACAACCTTTACTATTACTATAAGGGTCATGCCCTCCCATAGGCTCATTTTCACGATAGCCCCATTCCCATTCCTTGTTTTCGTAACATTTATCGGTAGTTACAGATACAATTGCTTTTAAATGAGTGCAAGATCTTGCGCTTTCCAACACATTTACTGTTCCCATGACATTGGTTGCATAGGTTTCAACAGGTTCTATATAGGATAAACGCACTAACGGTTGCGCTGCCATATGTATGAGCATATCAGGATTAAAATCTGTCATACTTTTTTTTAATGTCCCTAAATCTCTAATATCTCCTATTTCAGATTCCATCCCATTTGCCACATTGGCTTCTAAAAATAAAGAAGGGATGGTAGGTGGCTCTAAGGCATAGCCTTTTACAATTGCACCCATTGATTGCAACCATAAAGACAACCAACTTCCTTTAAAACCAGTATGCCCAGTTAAAAACACGCGCTTATCTTTCCAAAATATTGGATTTACTTTTCCTTTTAATCCTCCCATAATTTCCAAGGTGCTTTATTGGTATCCCATAGTTCTTCTAAATGCATTTTATCTCTCAACGTATCCATAGGTTGCCAAAAACCTTCATGCTTAAATGCCATTAACTGATTGTCTGTAGCTAATCCTTTTAAAGGACCTTGTTCCCAGACAGTTGCATCATTTTCTATTCTATCAATAACCTTTGGTGATAATACAAAAAAGCCACCATTAATTAATGCGCCATCACCTCTTGGTTTTTCCTGAAACTTGCGTACTTCTCCATTTACAATATCGAGTGCTCCAAATCGGCCTGGAGGGTAAGTTGCTGTGAGTGTTGCGTCCTTACCATGTGATTTATGAAATTCAAGCAAAGCTTTTATATCAATATCAGCTACGCCGTCACCATAGGTAAAACAAAAACTTTCTTCGTCTTTTAAATAAGGTGCCACTCTTTTTAGTCTTCCTCCTGTCATTGATTCATCACCAGTATCAATTAAGGTAACTGTCCAAGGTTCTGCTCTTTTTTTATGAATAATCATTTTATTATCTTTCATATTAAAGGTTAAATCTGAATGGTGTTTAAAATAATTGGCAAAATACTCTTTAATCACATACCCTTTATAGCCGCAGCAAATAATAAAATCATTAATTCCATAATGTGAGTAGGTTTTCATAATATGCCATAAAATTGGTTTCCCTCCAATTTCTACCATAGGCTTAGGTTTTGAAACTGTTTCCTCACTTAATCGGGTTCCTAATCCTCCTGCTAAAATTACTGCTTTCATATTTTTTTTTAATTTGAACTCACAAATGCATCCGAATAAAATTGATATTCAGGTAAGCCATTATTTATACATAAACGCTTTGCTGATGCAATCATATCTATTGAACCACAAGCATATACCTGGGCGTTAATTAAATTTATTTTTTGTTTTAAAACAACATCTTGCACATAGCCTTTCTCTCCTTCCCAATTTTCATCTGATCGAGATAATACTGGTGTAAACTTAAGATTTAAATTTATAAATTCAGGATTCCAAAAGATATCTTCTTTATATCTACCTCCCCAAAACAACCATATTCTTTTATCTTCTAAAACTGTATTTCCGTTTAATTGCTCTAATATACTTTTTACTGGTGCAATTCCTGTTCCTGTTGCTAAGAAAATAATATTTTCTGATTCATTTTCTCTGTAAAAAAAGGTACCTAAAGGCCCTTCAATTCTCAATAAATCATTTATTTTAGCCTCATTAAACCAATAATTACTCATTACCCCATTTTTATATTCTTTAATATAAAACTCAATTATATTACCCTCTCTATATTTATTTGCAATAGAATAACTCCTTTTTACAGCTCCTTTAATAATATTTACATATTGCCCTGCTTCAAATATAAAATTACTAGTTGGTGGCAACCTTAATACAACCTTGATAACAGTACTTGTTATAGGCGTGATACTATCAATTTTAGCAGGTAGTGTCCTTGATTTCTGTAAATCAGTATCGCCTAAATCTTCAATGTCTAATAGCATATTTGAAGTAGGAAGTGCATTACAAGTAAGAATTATTCCATTTTTTTCATCTTCTTCCGATAGCACCGCATCTTCAATTACTTTGGTTGAAGTACCTTTTATAACCTTTGTAGCACAACTTCTACATCTTGCAGCTAAACAGCTATGCTCTAATAGAATACCTGCTTCTTTTGCGGCATTTAATATTGAAGTTTTATCATCACAATTAAAACTTTTATTATTTTTTAAACTAATTTCAAACATTTATACAATGTGATTGCTTTATGATTTTAATATCTTAATTCTTTTCTTTATATCTATTTATACCTTGCTTTCCTTAGTTAAATATTCTGAAACAACACTTCGACTATCCTTCGACAGGCTCAGGATGACATTGCACTCCGTGATATCTTTAAGATACCAAATTAAATAAGAATACTTAAAAATTTAATCCAAAAAAAGCCACGATATTCTTTTTAATAACTAGTGTTCAATTGTGTCTCTCTTTAAAAAATTTAATAAATAAATTTAATATTTTATTCAATGGCATATTAAAATTTATTAATACAAATTAATGTGAGATTATATAATATCACTTAGCTATTCATTTATTTATTCTAATAAATTTTTTACTGTTTTTTAAAAACCATTCATTTTACATACTTAATATTTTAACTGTTGTTCTTTTTCTAAAAATTATTTTTTTAACAAAATAATTAACCTTTTTTGTATTCTTTTCAAATAATTGATAGCATAAATAACAATAAGCAAGAATAACACTAAAAAGGACAACGAAAATCATAAAGTTCCCAAAGCTAAATACCAAAGTATTGCCATTGTAAAATGATGACAAAAACACTACTAAAGGAAAGTGAAAAACGTATAGTGAAAAAGAAATTTTTGAACTAATTTTCGAAAAAGAGATAAATAATTTAGTTTTCATATGCATTTCTATGAGCACTGGAATCAAAACAAACGTTGCTAAACCAAGTATTAAATCACTATTGATTTGATTAAATAATTTTGTTCTTATAATAATTAGGAGAAGTAAAAATGATGAAATAGATATTACTGACCTTCTCTTTATCATATTTAAGTAGTTGTTTTTCACAACAAAAAAACTTGCTCCTCCTAGTAACCAAATTATAAAATACATTAAAACATTGTCAAAAAGAAAATATAATAGAGAGAAAAATATTAATATCAACAAAGCCCTAATTCGAAAACTATAATAATTTAAAATACTAAATAGCATTACAGGAAATAAAATATAATACCAAAATTCGTTTGACAAACTCCATAATGGTCCATTTGATCCAAAGGTTGGTACAATAATTGTCTGTAAATAAAATAGATTTCCTAATAAAATAGAAAAAGAGGAATTTTCACCGACTATGAAATTACCCATTACCAATGGTTTTGAATAAAAATCAAAATTATTTATTAAGTTACCTCCAATATAATCTAATATTAAAGTAAAAAATAATGCAGGAACAACAACAACCCCTAGTCTTATTGTTCTATTAAAAAAATATTCTTTGAAATTCCAATCACCTCGTGCTATTGAATTCATGATACTTCTAACTATAAAAAATCCGCTTAACACAAAAAATATAATAACAGCCTCGTGACCAAAGCCCGTTATAAAATAAAAAACTCTTTCAAAAACATTAGATGAAGCAATTTTGAAATTAACAAAAAGCATTCCCCTTAAATGTCCAATAAAAACAAGTATTGCAGATATTCCTCTTAAAAGATCAAGAAATATAAAGTTGTTTTTCAATATTATTTTACTCATAATAATTTAATGTTCTATACCCACCCTCTTTTAAATATTGGTCTTTTTGCATTAATTTAAGGTCACTTTGCATCATATCTTTTACCAAGGCTTGTAAATCATAGTTACATTCCCAGCCTAATTTTGTTTTTGCTTTTGTTGGGTCACCAATTAATAAATCAACTTCGGTTGGGCGGAAATATTTTGGGTCTACGGAGAGGACTTCTTGGCCGATTTTTAATTTGTTTAAAGATTCACACTTCGACAGGCTCAGTGTGACATTAGGATTATTAATTGCTGCATTGTAAACTTCTTCATTAATTGCAGCTATATACCCCTTTTCGTTGATACCTTCTCCCTTAAATTCTAGTTCTATACCTACTTCCGCAAAGCTCATACGCACAAACTCACGAACAGGAGTAGTTGTACCCGTTGCAATAACCCAATCTTCCGGTTCATTGGCCTGTAATATCATCCACATCATACGCACATAATCTTTTGCATGCCCCCAATCGCGTTTGGCATCTAAATTTCCTAAGTAAAATTTATCTTGTAAGCCCAAAGCAATTTTTGAAACAGCTCTTGTTATTTTACGTGTTACAAAGGTTTCGCCTCTAATTGGAGACTCATGGTTAAATAAAATACCATTACAAGCAAACATATCATAAGCTTCGCGATAATTTACGGTTATCCAATAGGCATACATTTTAGCTACTGCATATGGTGAACGTGGGTAAAATGGCGTTGTTTCCGATTGTGGTACTTCTTGTACTTTTCCAAATAATTCTGAAGTGGATGCTTGGTAAATTCTTGTTTTCTGTTCCAAGCCTAAAAATCGTACAGCTTCTAATAGCCTTAAAGTTCCAATACCATCTGCATCTCCTACATATTCTGGCATTTCAAACGAAACTGCAACATGGCTCATTGCAGCCAGATTGTAAATTTCATCGGGTTGTATTTCTTTTATGAGTCTAATTAAATTGGTACTGTCCGTCATGTCTCCATAATGCAAAATGAAATTTTGATTGTTTACATGTGGATCTTGGTACAAATGATCAATTCTATCTGTGTTAAATAGGGAAGAACGACGTTTTAAACCGTGTACAATATATCCTTTTTTTAATAAAAACTCACTTAAGTATGCGCCATCTTGGCCGGTTACTCCTGTTATAAATGCTGTTTTTTGATTTTTCATAATTTTATTTTTTGACTTTGACTCTGACTAAGACTTAAACTTTTCCCTTTTACTTGTTCTCGATACGCTGCGCACTCGAACTGACGGTTAATTTATACTTTGACTTTGACGCTAACCTAAACTCTGACACTGACCTAGACTTTGACTTTGATGCTTCGGCTCCGCTCAGCACAAGCTCTGACTTTAACGCTGACTATAATTATTAATTACTTCTATTGTTTTTATATTTTTAGTCTGGGTTTGAGTTTGGGTCTTTTTTTCTTTAACTCTGACCTTGATATTGACTTTTACAGATCCTGAATCAAGTTCAGGATGACGTTTATTTACTTAATTTTCACTTCTTTAAATGAATTTATATTTTCTAAAAACCATTGATAGGTGATTTTTAACCCATCTTCTAACATTGTACTTGACTGCCAACCTTCATTCTTTAATTTAGTCACATCCATCCATTTTCTTGGTGTACCATCTGGCATTTCAGTATTCCAAACAATTTCTCCTGTATGCCCAACAACTTGTTGTATTTTTTCTGCCAAAGCTTTTATGGTTAAATCGCTTCCGGTACCTACATTGTATAAATGCTCTGCTAATTTATGTTCTAATGTAAAACAAACAGCATCTGCTAAATCATCTACAAATAAAAATTCTCGCATTGGCACTCCTGTCCCCCATAATTCTACAGCTTTATTACCTTGCTCTTTTGCCTCGTGAAATTTACGAAGCATTGCTGGTAACACATGGGAAGTTTCTAAATCGAAATTATCATGTGTACCATACAAATTGGTAGGCATTAAACTCACATAATCCAATCCATATTGTTTTCTGATAGCTTCGCAAGCTTTAACACCTGAAATTTTTGCAATGGCATACCATTCGTTGGTAGGCTCTAAACTACCTGTTAACAATGCTTCTTCTTTTAAAGGTTGCGTTGCTAATTTTGGGTAAATACAAGAACTTCCTAAGAAAATAAATTTTTGAATACCCGCTTCAAAAGCTCCGTTTATTAGATTATTTTGGATTAACATATTATCCATAATAAACTGATATGGATAAGTGTTATTGGCTAAAATACCTCCAACACGTGCTGCAGCATCAATTACAACTTCAATTTTCTCCTTTATCAAAAAATTATTTACCTCATCTTGATTTCTCAAATCTAACTCCTTGCTTGATTTTCCAAATAAATTGGTATAACCTTTTGTGGTTAATGCTCGCCAAATAGCGCTTCCAACCATTCCCTTATGACCTGCAATATATATATTATTATTCTTATCCATTTTGTTCTTTATCTTACTTTAACCTTTGGTTTATTTTGAAATAGATTGTTTCCTTGCTACACCAACGCACCAACTGGCTCGTTCGCTAAAAACAGTTACAAACTGTTTTCTTAACGCTTCGCCCTGCAAGGTCGGTTCTTTTTTCGCAATAATGATTCCATTTATCCATTATCCTTAACTTCAAATTGTTTTCCTATTTGATAGTATTCAAATCCTTTTTCTTCTAAATTAAATATATTGTATTGGTTACGACCATCAAAAATAATTGGATTTTTTAATTGGGCTTTTATTTCTTCAAAATCTGGAGAACGAAACTCTTTCCATTCTGTTAACAAAATGAGTGCATCTGCGCTGGTAAGCGTTTCATATTTAGCATTATTATAGGTAATTCCCTCTATGCCTTTTAAATAAAAAGTTTTTGCTTCCTCCATTGCTTTTGGATCGTAAGCCTGTATTTTAGCACCTCTTTTTACCAGTTCTTTTACTACGTAAATTGCTGGTGCTTCACGCATATCATCGGTTCCTGGTTTAAATGCTAATCCCCATAAAGCAAACGTTTTACCTTTTAAGTCTTCTCCAAAACGTTTAACTACTTTATTAGCTATTACCAGTTTTTGCTGGTTATTTACATTTTCTACGGAATTGATTAATTGTGCTTGATAGCCATATTCTTCTGCTATTTTTTTTAATGCTTTTACATCTTTTGGAAAACAAGAGCCTCCATAACCGCATCCCGGATAAATAAAGCTATACCCAATACGATTATCTGAGCCAATACCTAAACGAACTTTATTTACATCTGCTCCTACCAGTTCACAAATATTAGACACTTCATTCATAAAAGAAATTTTAGTTGCCAGCATTGCATTTGCAGCATATTTGGTCATTTCCGCAGAACGAATATCCATTTCAATTAATCGATTGTGATTTCTTAAAAAAGGAGCATATAACGTTCTCATTTTAACAAAAGCTTCTTCAACCTCCGCGCCAATTACTACCCTGTCTGGTTTCATAAAATCTTCAATTGCTGCGCCTTCTTTTAAAAACTCAGGATTAGAAATTACATGAAAGTTTAAGGTGGAGTTTCTTTGATCTAATTCTTTTTGAATAGTAGCTTTCACTTTATCTGCTGTCCCGATAGGTACTGTAGATTTATCTACCACCATTAAATTATGAGTCATTTCTTTTCCTAATTGAGAAGCTACCGCTAAAACATACTGTAAATCGGCTGAACCATCATCGCCCATTGGAGTTCCCACTGCTATAAAAACAATTTCTGTAGCCGATAAGGCATCCGATAATTGTGTACTGAAATTTAAATTTCCATTAGCCACATTTTTTACTACTAAGGTTTCTAAACCTGGCTCATAAATTGGAATAACACCATTTTTTAAGGCATTTATTTTCTTTGCATCAACATCAATACACGTTACGGTATTCCCCATTTCAGCAAAACAGGTTCCTGTAACTAAACCAACATACCCTGTTCCTATAATTGTTATTTTCATAATTTATTTTAATAATAACTAAAATCTAAATTTAATGCTTTTAATTAAAAACTGTTATTAGCATGGCTCCGCCCTCCTCAGTCCCATATTTTTTTTGGAACATTGGCTTTATAAACAAATTTATCTTAAAAGCTAACTACTAATAATTAGCTACTTTTTTAATACTATTTAATGGTAAATTAACCTCCATAAAACTTTGTAAAGCTTCAACTTTTACTATTACCCTATATTTACCTGCTTTATTAATATACGTTGCAAATAATCCTTTAAACGGCCCCTTTATAACTTCTATTATTTCGCCTTCTAATAAATTAATTGGACTAATAATTTTAATTTTTTCACTATTACCAACTATTATTTTTAAATTATCAATTTCAACATCTCGCACAATAGCAGGTTTTCCTAAATATTTTAAAATATTTACTACTCCTGATAATGCTAATATTTCAGAAAATTTATCGTTGCTAGTTTTAACAAAAACAAAGGATTTAATCAGAGGTTCCGTTACCTTCTTTTTACGATCACTCCATTGTTTGATAGAGGTTACTAACGGTAAAAATGTTTCGTACCCAAGGTCATTCAGTCGTTCATAAACCTTTTTTTCAGCCCTTGAATGTGTACGTATGGCATACCAATTAAACTCATAACATACTGAACTTTTACACATTATAATTTCTTTTTCTTTCAAAACAATTATAGCAATATTCAAATAAAATAGAATAAAATACCATTTATTTGTATTTCCTCTCAATTTATTAGGGCATAAAAGTAATATATTTTAGAACCATTTTCTATAAAAGAGTCTTAAAATATCTAAGATTATTTTTCAAAAGGGTGCTTTGCTAATGGCTTTTTAACAAATGGATGGTATGCTCCTTTTACACCAATTGGTTTGGCATGGCGAATGGCATGCACAATTTCTATTGCTTGGCGAGGCGCCTCAATACCATATCCTTTTCCTTTTAATATTTCATTATAAGAAACAGTATGTAAATCGGTAAATCCACCACTAAATTCTAATTCTTCTCCTTCAATAGTTATGGAGCGATAGGTACGTTGCCCTTTAGCTTTGATTTCCTCTGGCAACACATCGTAATTTATGGATAAAAACCAGCGAACTCTGGCTTTTTCAAATTCTAAATATCCTGCAGAACGATCGTGTGTATTTACATGAACTACATTTTGTTTTAAATCTCCAAAAACCCAGGATAGCATATCAAAGAAATGAACGCCTATATTGGTTGCAATTCCCCCTGATTTTGCAACATCTCCTTTCCAAGAAGTGTAATACCAATGCCCTCTGGAAGTTAAATACGTTAAATCAACCTCATAAATCTTATCTTTAGGTCCATTATCTATTTTTTGCTTTAAAGCAATAATACTTGGGTGTACGCGTAACTGAAGAATATTATTAATTTTTTTACCCGTTTCCTTTTCAATTTGCGCTAAAGCATCTATATTCCAAGGGTTTAACACTAAAGGTTTTTCACAAATAGCATCGGCTCCTTGCCTGAGTGCAAATCGTATGTGTGCATCGTGTAGATAATTTGGCGTACAAATACTTACAAAATCTAGTTGCATATTCTTTTCAAATTTTAATTTTGAAATATGTCTGTCAAATCTTTCAAATTCTGTAAAAAAATCAGCATTTGGGAAATAGCTATCTATAATGCCAACACTATCAAACTTATCTAAAGCTGCTATTAAATTGTTATTGGTATCTTTAATAGCTTTCATATGTCTTGGCGCAACATAACCGCTTGCCCCAATTAATGCGAAGTTTTTCATGTTTTTTTAGCTTTAGTTATTTTGTTAAATTTTATTTTTTTAATTTCTTCATTACATTTCGACAGGCACCGTGTGACTTATAATTTTTGTTATCCTTTACCTCTACAAACTGAACTTACAAATCGTTGTCAGGCTGAGCTTGTCGAAGCCTTTTGCTTTCTTCTATTTTCAAGTTTCAACAGGCGCTGTGTGACTTATAATCTCCCCTGAACTTTTCCTTTTAAAACGCCTTTTACATCATAAATAATTCCGTTATCCTTTAAAAATGAAGCTAAATCTAAGTTTAAAAACTCTTGGTGAGCTACAGCTAAAACTATAGCCTCAAATTTAGAAATAGCATACTCTTCGACAAGCTCAGAGTGACTATTTATGGTTGTAATTCCGTATTCTTCCTTTACTTCTTTACTATCTGCCCAAGGATCAAAAACAGTTACTTTAGTTCCGTATTCTTCTAAGTTTCTAATAACATCTACTACTTTAGTATTTCGTACATCTGGACAATTTTCTTTAAAAGTAATGCCTAAAACTAAAATGTTTGCATTTTTTATTGGTTTATCCTTTTTAACCAGAAGTTTAATAACCTCAGATGCTACATAATTTCCCATACTATCGTTAAGCCTTCTTCCTGCCAGTATAATTTCAGGATTATAACCAACGGACTGTGCTTTTTGTGCTAAATAATAAGGATCAACCCCAATACAATGTCCGCCAACCAAACCTGGTTTAAATGGTAAAAAATTCCATTTAGTTCCTGCTGCTTCTAAAACCGCATGGGTATCAATGCCTAATAAGTTAAATATTTTAGCCAATTCATTAACAAAAGCAATATTAATATCTCGCTGAGAATTCTCAATAACTTTTGCAGCTTCTGCCACTTTAATAGTTGGCGCTAAATGCGTACCCGCAGTAATTACTGAAGCGTACAACCTATTTACTTCTTCTCCAACTTTTTTAGTAGAGCCCGAAGTAACTTTTAAAATTTTATCTACCGTATGTTTTTTATCACCTGGATTTATTCGTTCTGGAGAGTAGCCAACATAAAAATCTTTATTAAAAACAAGATTTGATTTTTCTTCTAAAACAGGAACACATATTTCTTCTGTAGCACCTGGATATACGGTAGATTCGTAAATTACGATGGCACCTTTATTTATAACACTCCCAACCGTTTCACTAGCTTTTATTAATGGTGTTAAATCGGGTTTATTATTTTTATCTACAGGTGTTGGTACGGTTACAACATAATAGTCACAGTTAGAAATATCGCTAAGATTTGAAGTGCAAAACAATCCCTTATTTTCATCCACAGAGTTTACTAAAACTTTATCTAGGATTTCTTTTTCAACCTCTAACGTAGAATCTACTCCTTTTTTAAGTTCCGAAACTCTTTTTGGTTTAATGTCAAACCCTACAACCAAATATTTGGTCGCAAATAATCGAGCTAAAGGTAAACCTACATAACCTAACCCTATAATTGCTATTTTTGGTGCTTGCCTCATTTATTTTTTACAATTATTTTATGCTTCTTTTAATGTACTCAATTACTATTTTGGTTTTTACTCTTACTTTTTGTCGTCATTGCGAACAAAATGACGTTTTTTTATTGTTCTTTACATTTCCTTAAACCTTTGAACTTTTCACGCTTCTCTTTTTACTTTATCCTTTAGCATAGCCTTTAAAACTTATACTTTTTAAAATACCATTCTACTGTTTTTAAAATACCAGAATCAAAATTTTCTGCGGCTTGCCAGCCTAAATTATTTTCAATTTTAGAAGCATCAATGGCATAACGAAAATCATGGCCTGCTCTATCTTCTACATAATTAATTTGATCTTTATAGCTGCCTTTTTCTAAAGGTTGTATGCCATCTAACAATTCACAAATTTTTTGCGCAATATAATTATTATTCTGCTCATTTTTCCCTCCAATATTATACACTTCTCCATTTATTCCTTTTTGAAATACTAAATCAATTCCTTTACAATGGTCTAATACATATAACCAGTCTCTAATATTACTTCCATCGCCATATATTGGGATTATTTCGCCAGATAATGCTTTTCTGATAACGGTTGGAATTAACTTTTCATCATGCTGTTTTGGTCCGTAATTATTGGAACAATTGGTAATTACCGTGTTCATTCCATAAGTATGAAAATAACTACGTACAATCATATCGCTACTCGCTTTAGATGCACTATATGGAGAATTTGGAGCATAAGGCGTTTGCTCCGTAAATAATCCTGTTTTTCCTAATGTACCGTAAACTTCATCCGTAGAAACGTGTAAAAAACGACTATTTTCAAATGCTTTTTTATACGTAAATGGTTTTTCCATCCAAAACTTATAAGCAACATCTAACAACGTAAATGTACCTTTTACATTGGTTTCAATAAATACATCAGGATTAGTTATAGAATTATCTACATGCGACTCCGCAGCTAAATGCATTACACCCTCAATTTTATATTTGGCAAATATGCTTTCTACTAAAGTTCTATTGCAAATATTTCCTTTGATAAAAGTATAATTGGTAGCGTTTTCTATACTTTCTAAATTTTCTAAATTACCTGCGTAGGTTAACAAATCTAAATTTATAAAGTGTTTATTTGGGTATTTTTCTACAAGATATTCTACTAAATTAGATCCTATAAATCCTGCTCCCCCAGTTATTAAAATGGTTTTCATCTGTTTAATTTTGATGTTATTAACGTATGGTTTTGACGCTGACGCTGACTTTGACATTTACCTTGACCTTGACTTTGACTTAGACTTTGACTTAGACTTAGACTTAGACTTTGACTTTGGCACTTGAATTATTTATGCAACAGTTTTCTAAAACCGCTTATTCTTTTCTGCAAACTCTCTAGTTCTAAAAGCAAATTATCCATTTTATCGTTATTTATATACTTTCTTTTTCTTACTATCCTAAGTTGTGTTTCTAATTCAAATGCTGAACCTAAACTTATTTCTAAAAACCTACCAAAATCTTTTTCCGAACTTCTTTAAGCTCCTTCTGCAATATTAGAAGGAATTGAAACTGCCGATCTAGTAATTTGAGAAATCAACCCAAATCGTTCTTCCTTTGGTAATTTTTTATTACATCATAAATCGTGTCCACTAAATCCATAGCATCTATCCAAATATCATACTTTTTAAAATTTCTCATTGCAATTTATAAATAGTTTTAGTTAAAGTCTGTGTCTGGGTTTATGTTTAATTAATAATTACTTTATTTTTTTTCAAGTTCACAAATACATTCTTTTAAAGAATCTTGCCAATTTGGAATATCTATTCCAAACGTATTTTGAATTTTATTAGTGTCTAACAAGCTATATTTTGGTCTTTTTGCTTTGGTTTTAAAATTTATAGCTTCTATAGGTTCCACCATACATTTTATATTAGAAATTTTGACAATTTCTTTTGCAAAGGTAAACCAACTGCAACTTCCTTTATTAGAATAATGAAAAATTTCTGTAGTTGTATTTTTTATTTTAGGAATACTATTAAGTATAGCTTCCGCCAAATCTTTTGAGTAAGTTGGCGAACCAATTTGATCCGAAACTACCTGAATTTTATCTTTATCCTTGCTTATTCTACGAATTGTTTTTACAAAATTTGTATTAAATTCAGAATACAACCACGAAGTTCTAATAATTATAGCGTTTTTAGGATTAACTTTTTGTATAGCCTGTTCTCCTTTTAATTTAGTTCTTCCGTACTCATTTTGAGGGTTTGTTTTACACATTTCTGTATAAGGAACTTTGGAATCTCCATCAAATACATAATCGGTGGATATATGTATTAGAGTTATAGCGTGTTTTTTTGCTTGTAAAGCCAAATTTTCAACTGCAATATGATTGATTTTATTTGCTAAAACCTCCTCCTCTTCTGCATTATCCACTTGTGTATATGCCGCACAATTTATAACTGCATTAATCTTATTCGCTACTATAAATCTTTCAACTTCTGCCAGATTTGTTATATCTAACATGGTTTTTGTAGCAAAAAAGAAATTAAAATTAGGATATTTTGTTTGGATGTTTTTAAAGGTTAATCCAAGTTGTCCGTTTGCTCCTGTTATTAAAATATGCTTCATCACCTATGGCTTAAAAATAATCTGCTTCATTAAAAGTTGTTTGAATTTTATCCTTTTCAGAAATTAACACTTCTTCTATTGGAAATTTCCAATCTATTTGAAGTGTTGGATCATTGTATAAAATACCTCTTTCCGATGCTTTATGATAATAATTATCCACTTTATAGGTAAAAATAGCTTCGTCGCTCAACACCACATAACCGTGCGCAAAACCCTGAGGAACAAATAGTTGTTTTTTATTATATTCACTAAGTTCTACCGCAACATAATTACCAAAAGTGTTGGATTTTTTTCTAATATCAACCGCTACATCTAGTACGCTTCCTTTAATTACTCTAACTAATTTTGATTGTGCAAATGGAGGCATTTGGTAATGCAATCCTCGTAAAACTCCTTTGGTAGATTTTGCTTCATTATCTTGACAAAAATCTATAGAATATCCTATAAATTTTTCAAAAGATTCTTTTTTAAAGGATTCAAAAAAATAACCTCTTTCATCGGCATGAACTTTTGGTTCACAAATAATTACCTCTGGTATTGTTGTTCTTGTAAATTTCATTTATATAAGGTTAAAGTGTAAAGGTTAAAGTAACTATTAAAAGATTTAAAACTAAAGTTATTTTTTTTATCTTGTTTTTGATGTTTTAGCATAAATTGCACCTAATATTTTCATTAACTCTTTGGATTCTTTTTCTAAATTTAACCATCTACTATTTTTATCTATTATTTCCACAATTATTCTAATCCAATAATTAGTTTCTCTCATTTCTTTCAAGGAAATTGCCACCTTATTTGAAAAGTCGGCTTTAGACACAGCTCCTTGAGCTTCTTCATAATTTGCCCCTACAGATGTTGCTGACTTTAATAATTGATAGGATACTACTTTAAATTCTGTGCTAACTGGAAGATTTCTCACTTCTTTTATTACTTCCACCGAAAACTTAAATAATCTTTGTTGCAATTCATTTTTCATTTTATACGCTACACTTTAACCTTTAACCTTTAGCCTTTATCCTTTAACCTTTAGCCTTTATCCTTTAGCCTTTATCCTTTAACCTTTAACCTTTATCCTTTATCCTTTATCCTTTAATTAGCCCCATTAAATATGTACCGTAATCGTTATTTTTATACTCTTCAGCTAACTTTATTAATTGCTCTTTGTTAATATAACCTTTTTCAAAAGCGATTTCTTCAATACATGCAACTTTTAATCCCTGACGTTTTTCAATAGTTTGAATAAAATTAGAAGCCTCTAATAAGGAATCTTGCGTTCCAGTATCTAACCATGCATAGCCTCTACCCATTACTTCTAACTTTAAATTGTTTTGATTTAAGTAAGTTTCGTTAACCGTAGTTATTTCTAACTCTCCTCTTTTTGAAGGTTTAATATTTTTAGCAATATTTATAACATCATTTGGATAAAAATACAATCCAACAACTGCATAATTACTTTTTGGTTTTATAGGTTTTTCTTCAATACTTTTTACGTTTCCATTAACATCAAATTCCGCTACTCCATATCTGTTAGGGTCCTGAACGTAATATCCAAATATAGTTGCTTTTTTATCTGCAGCAACTGTTTTAACTGCATCTTCTAATAAGTTTTCAATCCCAGCTCCATAAAAAATATTATCTCCTAAAACTAAACAAACATCCTCCTCTCCTATAAAATCTTCTCCTAAAATAAATGCCTGCGCTAAACCATCGGGTGATGGTTGTTCCTTATATGAGAATTGCATGCCAATGTTATTACCATTTCCCAGTAACTTTTCAAAATTTGGCAAATCTTGTGGTGTTGAAATAATTAGCACTTCCGTAATACCAGATTGCATTAGTATGGATAGCGGATAATAAATCATTGGTTTATCGTAAATAGCCAGCAATTGTTTGGAAGTTCCTTTGGTGATTGGATATAATCTAGTTCCAGAGCCTCCAGCTAAAATAATTCCTTTCATGGGAGCATTTTTATGATTAAACGCAAAATTAGCTAATATTTACTTAATACCAATTTATATGCTTTATCATTATTTAAAATAACTTAAAGCCAATGAAGTCACATCTTAATAAAACCATTTCTCTTACTAAAGTGTCTAAATTATCATCTAAAAAACAAAAGCCTGATAATCAAATGATTATCAGGCTTTTTGCGGTCTGGACGGGACTAATATAATATATAAGCACTTAAGACTAACACATAGTAATTTAGCCTTAAATCCCTTTATATATAAGGTTTTTATACAAAGTAAATAAAAGTTATAAAAAGTTAATATAAAATTTTACCGTCACAAATACTGTCACAAGTTTTATTTTAGTTACATTTGAAATGGTTAAAGATTAAATTCAAAATGGCTACTGTCAAATATATAATACGCAACAAAAAATCAATTAAACCAGTTTCAATTAATTATGATATTAGCTTATCATCTACAATTCGATTGAGAGGCTCAACTAATATTAAAGTCATTCCGCAATACTGGGATAATGTAAAACAACAAATTAGAAATGTTGTTGCTCTTTCAAACACAAAGGATCACTTGAACAAACAGCTTTCTAATTTTAGAACTTTTGTGTTTGACAAACTAAGTAAATATGACACTAATAATCTTAATGAAATAAAAGATTATTTAAAAGACGATATAGCTATCTATTTAGGCAAAAAAGAAGAAGAAAAAGAGGAAATAATAACTTTTTACACGTTTACTAAAACATTTATTGAACAGTCTGAAAACAGAGTGAACGAAACAACAGGAAAAAAATTATCAGTAAGAACTATTCAAGATTACAACAGGACTATTGAATTGATAAAAGATTATGAAAAAAAGACAAACTATAAAATTACTTTTGACACGATCAATTTAGAGTTTTATTACGCTTTCAAAACCTATTTGGAAAAACGTAATTTTTCAGTTAATACAATTGGAAAGTTTATTAAAGTTTTAAAAGTATTTATGAATTCAGCAACGGAGCAAGGATATAATACAAATTTAAGCTATAGAAACAAGCACTTTATAAAACCAAATGTTGCTTCAGAAAATATTTATCTAAATACTAAAGAGCTTAAAGCAATAATAAATTTAGAACTGAAAGAAGACCCATTAATGGATAATGCAAGAGATTTATTTATTGTAGGGGCATACACTGGATTAAGAGTTTCTGATTTTAACGACTTAAAAGAAGATAATATAAAAGAACATCAAGGAAAACGTTTTTTTAATCTAACAGTTAAGAAAACTGGAAAATATTTATCTATTCCTCTTCACCCAGAAGTTGAAAAAATCCTTAAAAAGCACAACAACAAACCACCAAAAAAAATGCACCCCCAAGAAATAAATGATCAACTCTCTAAAATTGGTAAAAAAGCAAAGATTAAAGAAAATATAACTATTAACTCAATAAAAGGAGGGGAAACAATTACTGAAACCACACCTAAATATAACTTGATTAAAAATCATACCGCTAGACGATCATTTTGCACAAATGCTTATATCGCTGGCATGTCAACGTTAGATATTATGGCTATAAGCGGACATAGTTCTGAAAAAACATTTTTAAACTACATTAAAATTACTACAGACGAAAGAGCCATTAAAATTGCTAATAATCCATTTTTTAATTCATAATTATATTTAGCTTGAAATTTGTAAACTAAAAAACATTTAATCTTAGAAATTATTGAAAAATGTTTGAAACTATTAAACAAAAAATATCTCCAAATAGCTATTCTGACTCCATTCATTATTTAAACTTTATGGACAATTTAAAATTTAAAAAAATTATAGATATAAATCAATACAATAATTTAGATTGTAATGAAAAAAAAGAATATTTAATTAGTAATAATATTTTTATCAAAGGCTCTAAATGTAGTGAAACAGATAGAGATATTAATAATGAAAACTTAGATGATTTTGAAAATACTTTTGTCTATAAAAATAACTATTACAAGATCGATGAAAATATAAAAAATGAATTTTATGATTGCATATATCATAATATTGAAAGTGTAAATATGTTAAGTAATGATCCTTTGGTTGATTTTGAAAATATAGATTTTAAACTAGAATACTTACCAGAGACAAATCAAAAAATAGATTTTCTAAAAAAAATATATGATGAAAATTTAAGAATATTTTTACAATTCACTAGATTTCATCCTGACACAAAACAGAGAAGCCCATATTTAGAAAATGGAATTGACATGCATTGGGCTTGGAAATACTTAATAACTGAACATTTTGGAGAAGAACTATTTGAATACTTGTCAACTGGTGGAATAGGACCATTAAGGAATAAAAAAGATCCAACTAAAAGTTATGGCATTATCGCAAATTGGTGTGAGATGTACTCTGCAAAAAAATTATTAGACTACTCCAAAGAATTAATTTTAGTACTAAATAAAAAGACTTCCTTAAATAATTTAGAAAAATTAAACAAAAAAACAATAGCATACCCTCCCTTTAATAGTTTAATATTTAAATCTATTGACAGTCAAAAAATATTTTACAATACACTAATAGAGTTTGGAGCCATTGATGAAAATTTTAAATTTATAAAAAGACGATTTCAACCTATTTGTGATGCTGTTTTTAATAAGCACTTAATTTTTTTTGATGACATATTCAAATATGGGTTATCAAAAAGAAAATATATTTTATTTCTAGAAGATGCATTTGAAGTTAAACTAAAAGATAAATCGAGACTTTCTGATGGTTCTAAACACCTATCAAAAGTCAAAAACTTTATTTTATCTTCCTTAGATGAACTAAGTAAAACAAAGGGTTAATTTATAACTCATAAACTCCGTATAAAGTCTCTTTTTTTCCGAATAATCTAATTCGCACTTTCGCTTCATAAATTTAAAACAAATAATTATGAGTGAAAAAATCACCCAAGTTCATCACACCTCAAAAGATGAATTAATCCACAACATTATTAGAGGTGTTGAAAACAAACTCAACGAGTTTGAAAGAAATTTTCAACCTAAAGAGCCTACTACCTGGCTAACAAAAAAAGAAGTATCAGCTATTTTATCTATTTCAATTGTAACAATTGACGACTGGAGTAAAAAAGGTATTCTAAACCCATATCGTATAGGTAACCGTATTAGATTTAAGAGAATTGAAGTTGAAAATTCTTTAACAAATATTAATAAAAAATAACTATGACAAAAATGAAAAAGGGTACTAAAAAAGCACCCAATAATTCGGTTAAAAATCATATGCAATATACAAAAACAAATTCAAAAATTAAATCTAATCTATTACAGTTATTAGAAAATTTAGAACAACAAATACTTAGAAGTCAAACCAACTTAATTGATGACAATCAAATAAGAGAGCATGATCAATATTTAAGAAAATTAAAGCACATTAAAACAGTTGCAACTGCTGACCCAAGGTTTCCTTATCAAAAACTTCAATTAACAATTGATAATCTTTATAGAAATTCTCCTGTAAAACCAAAACGAATTACCGTTGTAATACCAGTATATCAATTAATTAATATTAGTGAATTTAATCCTGAAGTATATGGAATATAGAACTAAATTCCCTTATGAGATATTTCCTATTGAGATCCAAATATTACTTGAAAAAGCGGAAGAAACCCTTAATTTTCCAATTGAATATTTAGGTAGTTCTATACTTTCAGCTTCATCAGTTGCAATTGGAAATTCATACCAGGTTAAACTAAAAGAAGGTTTTATTGTTAAGTCTAATTTATATTTAGCTCTTATTGGAAATGCAGGAGATGTAAAATCTCATCCTTTAAAATTTGCTTTTAACCCTATAGAAAAAACAGAAAAGGCTTCATATTCGAATTATCAAAATGAATTAAAGGAATACAATAGCCTTAGTCCTGAAGAAAAAAGAACTAAATCTAAACCTACTTATAAAAAATATATTTTAAAAGATTTTACACCTGAGTCATTAATATCAATACATTCAAATAATAAAAATGGGATAGCAATTCTTTCAGATGAATTGTTTGGCTGGATTAAAAATTTCGGAAGATATAATAGCTCAGGTGAGCAAGAAACTTATTTAAGTCTTTGGAATGGACATTCCATTTCTGTTGATCGAAAAAATGATGACCCTATTCGACTTGATGATACTTATGTAAATATAATTGGAACAATGCAAACTAAAATTTTACCTGAATTAAACAAAGATAATAGAGGTAATAATGGATTTATTGAAAGGCTTCTTTTTTCTATAAACGACAACCCCAAACCCATACTTTGGAGCACTAATGAAATTGATAATGATCTAATTAAGATGTATCAACTATATATTGAAAGATTATTTATGTTGCAACAAAACGATAATGATATAAATTCAAAAATTTTAGAGTTTGATCCTGAAGCAAAAAAAGCACTTATTGAATGGCAAAATTCCAAGAGAATAGAATTTATTGATGATGATGTTGCAACAAGTATTCAAGCTAAATATGAAGTGTATGCAATAAGGCTCTCACTTCTAATTCAATTATCTCATTGGGCATTAACTGATAAAACAAAAGATACAGTTGAATTATTTGCCGTAGAGAATTCTATTAAATTGACTGAGTATTATTTTAATGTAGCCCTTAAGGTTCATGACAAAATAAATAATATAAATCCTTTAAATCGATTGTCAAAAATTCAAAAACAATTCTACGAAAACTTAAATACTAGATTTACAACTAAAGAAGCTTTAACTGAAGCAAAAAAAATAAATCTTAATGAACGAACATTATATAGATTTCTAAAAAATACTAGATTTTTTCTTAAAGAAAATCACGGTATATATGTAAAATATATTTAGCTATTCTTATGTCATTATTGTCACTATTGTCATTCTGTATTAAATTTTAAGAGTAAAGTGTAAATAATGACAATAATGACACTCTCTAAACAAAACAATAATTATGAAACAAATAATATTTGAAGTAACAAAATACAAAAAAACAAAAATCTTTTTCCCAATTGATATAACAAGAAAATATCCTGTTCATTCTCATTATTTATTGCAACAAGAAAAAAAATAAAGTAGTTTACAAATATGATCCAGCAAGTAATCTCAACGAAGAAGAATATAAAAAATATTTACAAGAATATTTAATTCAAAAAAATAGTTCTACATCTAATAAAGCAACTGTGACTATTTTAAGTGATATTACAGTATTATAAGCTCGTTGCAACGTTATCAATAAAACTTACAACATACAATATCCTTTATAAACAAAGGGCTTCTCACAATTGACAATTGATAAATGCATTAAAAAAAACACCTTGTTGCAACAAGAAAAGTAAAACGTTGCAACACTTTGAAGATTTGTTGCAACAAACCTTAAACACCTTATATTAAAGTATAGCCTATCCAAACCCTATATAAATAAAGGATATTGTATTTTATAAAATATTCTAACAACTTGTTGCAACGTATTGCAACGGTTGAGATGTAAAAAAGATTGAATTATATGGCTATAAAATATAATATTTAAAATTTAGGACAAGTCTCTACAATCTTTTTCATAGCAATTTTTTAATTAATTTTCATTTTTATCTTATTATTAAAAAAATAAATTCAAATTCAGTACTTTCACATAAAAATTGAAATAGCAATTGCCAAATGTCAGAAGACCATAAAAAACAATTAGAACAACAACTCTGGAATATTGCCAATACCCTTAGAGGTAAAATGAATGCAGATGAGTTTCGTGATTATATATTAGGCTTTATTTTCTATAAGTACTTAGCCGAAAAAATGGAAATATATGCCAACAAAATTCTTAAAGAAGGTGGCGATACATTTTCATTTTCGGAAATAGACGAAAACACAGAAACAGGAAAAGAATACATAGAAGCTATAAAAGAAGAATCATTAGAAAAATTAGGTTACTTCCTAAAGCCTTCAGAATTATTTTCTGCTGTTTCAAAACGTGGAAATCATAATGAAGATGAAAAGGAAAGTGATGCAGTAGCAGAAGACACAACAGAAACCTACAATACAAAAGACAATTTCATATTAGAAGACTTACAAAAAATCTTAAACAATATCCAAAACAGTACAATGGGTACGGATAGCGAAGAGGATTTTGAAGACCTTTTCGAGGATATGGATTTAAACTCTACCAAATTAGGGAAGACACCAGAAGCGCGTAATGAAATTATTGCGAAGGTACTCGCACACTTAGATAAAATTGATTTTAAGTTAGAAAATACCGAGTTAGACGTATTGGGTGATGCTTACGAATACCTAATAGGAAAATTTGCAAGTGGCGCAGGTAAAAAAGCAGGCGAATTTTACACACCACAAGAGGTAAGTATAGTATTGGCGAAATTGGTAACAACAGGAAAAAAGAAACTGAAATCGGTATATGATCCAACCTGTGGGAGTGGTTCCTTGCTTTTGCGTGTGGCTAAAGAAGTAGACGAAGTAAACAACTTTTACGGACAAGAATTAAACCGTACTACCTACAACTTAGCACGTATGAATATGATATTGCACGGTGTGCATTATCGTAAGTTTGATATAAAACAAGAAGATACTTTAGAGCATCCACAACACATAGAACACCGTTTTGAAGCTATTGTAGCAAATCCTCCATTTTCTGCAAAGTGGAGTGCGAATCAACTCTTTATGAGTGATGATAGGTTTAGCCAATACGGTAAATTAGCACCAGGTAGCAAAGCTGATTTCGCTTTTGTACAACATATGGTGCATCATTTAGCTGAAAATGGGCAAATGGCAGTAGTATTACCACACGGTGCCTTATTTAGAGGTGGTACAGAAGGTCATATCCGTAAATATTTAATTGAAGAAAAAAATTGTTTAGATGCTGTTATTGGTTTACCTGCTAACATATTTTATGGTACTTCTATACCAACTTGTATTTTAGTATTTAAAAAGTGTAGAGAAAATCCTAACGATATTTTATTTATAGATGCCAGCGCACATTTTGACAAAGTAAAAACCCAAAATATGTTAAGCGCAACACATATTGATAAAATCGTTTCTACTTACAGAGCACGCAAAACCGAAGACAAATATGCTTATGTTGCATCTTTAAGTGAAGTAGTAGAAAACGACTACAACTTAAACATACCACGTTATGTAGATACGTTTGAAGAGGAAGAACCTATTGATATTGATAGCATTGCTACAGAAATTGAAAGTTTAAATACCGATTTAAAAGAAAACGAAACCCTAATTGCTTCTTTCTGTAAAGAACTAAATATTAAAACACCGTTTTAAGATGCAGAAAGAAAAACAATTAGTGCCGAACCTACGATTTTCGGAGTTTGATGAGGAATGGAAGAATCAAAATTTAAAAGAAATTTTAACTATTGGTTCTGGAAAAGATTACAAACATTTGGAAAGCGGAGAAATTCCTGTTTATGGATCAGGTGGTTTAATGAGATATGTAAATGATTATTTATATGATGGTGATAGTATTGGAATTGGTAGAAAAGGGACAATTGATAAGCCTATATTTCTAACAGGAAAATTTTGGACAGTTGATACTTTGTTCTACACTCATTCATTTAGAAAATCCGATATAAAATTTATTTACAATCAATTTCAAAGAATAAATTGGAAGAAATATAATGAAGCTGGTGGTGTGCCTTCATTATCTAAAAAAACTATTGAACAAATTCAAATTAAATCTCCGTCGCTTCCCGAACAACAAAAAATAGCCAATTTCATAACTTCAGTAGATAACCGCATACAAAATTTAGAAAAAAAGAAAATCCTTTTAAAGCAATATAAAAAAGGGGTAATGCAAAAAATATTTAAACAAGAGCTAAGGTTTAAAGATGAGGATAGGAATGTGTTTCCTGAGTGGCAAGTAAAAAAAATAGGAGAAGTTTTTAAAGAAAGGAATGAGAAAAATTTTACCGATATGGAATTATTATCAGTTTCAATAAATAAAGGTATTTATCCTCAATCAGAAAGTAATAAGACAGATAATTCTAATAGTGATAAAAGTAAATATAAAAGAGTTTTAAAAAACGATATAGCTTATAATTCTATGAGAATGTGGCAAGGCGCATCGTCTGTTTCAAAATATGATGGTATCGTAAGTCCAGCATACACAATTTTGGAAAGTAATGCCTATAATGATTCAAAATATTTTGGTTATTTATTTAAAATGTCTTTTATGATTCAAACATTTCAAAAGCATTCTCAAGGTTTAACTTCTGACACCTGGAATTTAAAATACCCTATGATTTCTAAAATAAAAATAAATGTTCCTTCACTTGAAGAACAAACCAAAATCGCTAATTTTTTATCAGCAATAGATAAAAATATAGCCTTAGTAAATACAAAAATAGAACATACAAAAGCTTATAAAAAAGGCTTGTTGCAACAGATGTTTGTGTGATGGAATATTCTAATACTGAAATAATATTGTTTGTAGATAAGTTTGAAAAAGAACTAATAGAATCAGAAAAAATTAAATTTTCTTTTGAGAGAAATTGGTCGTCAAATTTCCCAAACAAAGCGGGTATATATGCAATTTTTGATGATGATAAGTTGGTGTATATAGGAGAAACAGCCAATCTTAAAGAACGTATGAAGGAAGTAAAACGAACATATAATCATAGCTTCCGTAAAAAATTAGGTAGGTATTTAGTAAAAGATGCCAAGATAATTAAAGGAAAATTTGAGGAGGATTTAGAAAAAAGATTAAATGACTACTACTTAAAGCGTATTAGTATGTCTATCAAAGAATTAAACTTTGGGAGATTAGAAATAGAATCGCACTTAATACATCGTAATCACTCTAATGGCTTATTAAACTCATTAGGTAAACGTAATAGAATAAGTTAATGAGTAAAAAAAATATTTCAAGTTTAGAACAATTATATAAAACAATTGATACATCTAGTCAAGTTGGTGATAAGTTAATACCTATGTTGGCTGACTTTGTCATTGATTTTTCAATTACGTTCCCATTAGACTTATCAAGGGCAAATAAGTTAAATAGATACCTTGATCAGAATAGTTTAGTAATCAAAAATTGTGATTTTAAACAAAGCATTTTGTTTAATAATGATGCCAAAAACTATTATTTTAATAATTGCACCTTTGATTTAATTAATGCAGATGATAAAACCTTTAGCGGGAAGATGCGCTTTCACAGTTGCACATTTAATAAAAAGCTGAGGCTTAATAATACAGTATTTAAAGATCTTGTAGATTTTTGGGCTTCCACTTTCATTGGAAAAGTTATATTCTACAAAGTTGACTTTGAGAAAACAACAGTGTTTTCAATATCTACTTTTAAAGACAATGTGTTATTTACTTACGCTAAGATTTCAGAACAAGCTATCTTTAGAGGTACAACAATAGAAAAGGGTATAGATTTTTCTTTAGCAATTATAGAAGGTAATCTTGCTATTTTTGATTTTACAATTAGTGACTTCCCTACTAAGAATGGTAAGTTGTACAAAAAGCAGTATGAAAGTTTAGTTTCTGAAGATGGAGAGATACCACAGAAAAATAAAAGAGAAACCTTTAGAATTATTAAAAAACAACTTGCTGACCAAAAAAATACATTTGACGCTACTAAGTTTTCTTTTCTGGAAAGCAAAACATTCAGAAAAGAAGTGTGGAATAGAATATTTCCACCAATAATATCAAAAGAAACAAAAACTAAGTGGAAAGGGCAAAGAGATATTAATAATCTTAATTGGTTACAACAATTTAAAAGATGGTTAGATGCCTGGATAAATTATGTAATACTCTTTTTAAATAGATGGTCAAACAGGCACGGTACATCTTATGCTTTTGGTATTGTGTTTACATTAATAATTGGAGCTTTATTCTATTATCTTTCAGTAACAAACACTACGAAATATGATATAGATTATGTTTTTGACTGGTCAATAGTTAAAGAAAATGTAGCTGGCTATGTTCAGTTTTTAATACCTACACACAGATTTACCTATTTGGATAATTTTATGGAAGGTTATAAATTAAATCCAGGGTTTTATATCTGGGATATATTAGGAAGAATATTTATAGGTTATGGTATATACCAAACCATACAGGCTTTTAGAAAATATAAATAAATGAGTACACAACCAGAACAAGTATTAGAAAATCAGTTAATAGAACAGCTATCAAACATTGGCTATACTAAAGTTTGTATTCCAAATGAAGCAACTTTAGTTGCTAATTTGAAAACACAGATAGAAAAGCATAACAATGTTACGTTTACAGCTAAAGAATTTGAACGTGTATTAAACATACTTAGTAAAGGTTCTGTATTTGAAAAAGCTAAAACGCTAAGAGAGAAACAACATATTGTTAGAGATAATGGCGATAATTTATATTTTGAATTTTTAAATACCGAACATTGGTGTCAAAATCAATATCAAGTTACCAATCAAGTAACAATAGAAGGTCATTATAAGAATCGTTATGACGTTACTTTATTAGTTAATGGTTTGCCATTAGTTCAAATAGAATTAAAGCGTAGAGGATTAGAAATGAAAGAAGCCTTTAATCAAATAAACCGTTACCAACGTCATTCGTTTGGTGCTAAATCTGCCTTATTTCAATACGTGCAAATATTTGTAATAAGCAACGGTGTAAATACGAAATACTATGCAAATAATAGGCATCAATCATTCAAGCAAACATTCTATTGGACAAATAACGAAAACAAACGCTTAACTAATATTCTAAATGGGTTTACATCCGAATTTTTAGAGCCTTGTCATATCTCTAAAATGATTTGTAAATACATTGTATTAAACGAAACTTATAAAATATTAATGGTACTTCGCCCATATCAATACTATGCAGTAGAGAGTATTATTGATAAGGTTAAAAATAGTACACACAACGGTTATATATGGCATACTACAGGCTCAGGTAAAACATTGACGTCTTTTAAAGCAAGTCAAATTATTATGAAAATGCCACAAGTTAAAAAAGTGGTATTTGTAGTAGACAGAAAAGATTTAGATTACCAAACCACCAAAGAATTTAATAGTTTCTCTAAAGGAAGTATAGATGGTACAGATAATACAAAAGCATTAGTAAAACAGTTTAGTCATGATACTAAAATTATCGTTACCACTATTCAGAAGCTAAATACAGCCATTAGTAAAAAGAACTATTTAGCGAAGATGGAGAAAATGAAGGATGAGCGAATCGTCTTTATTTTCGATGAATGTCATCGTAGTCAGTTTGGAGAAACACACAACCGCATAAAAGCATTCTTCAATAACTTTCAAATGTTTGGTTTTACAGGTACACCAATATTTGCCGACAATGCAGTTAAAAACGAATTAGGAAAACGTACTACTAAAGAATTATTTGGTGATTGCTTACATAAGTACGTGATTACAGATGCTATTAAGGATGAAAATGTATTAAAGTTTGCAGTAGAATATGTTGGTAAATACAAGCAAAAAGAATCTGCAACAGAAATAGATATTGAAGTAGAAGACATTGACCGTAAAGAGTTAATGGAATCCCCAAAGCGTTTAGAAAAGATAGCAGATTACATCATAGCAAATCATAACCGTAAAACATATAGAACCTCACACGACACTCCTTTTACAGCAATGTTTTGCGTAGGCAGTACAGATATGTTGGTAGATTATTATGACATTCTGCAACGTAAGAAAGAAACTGGAGAACACAATTTAAAAATAGCAACTATATTTAGTTATGTAGCTAATGAAGAAGATGCGGATGCAAACGGTTATATTCCAGAAGAAATTTCAGTAGTTGAAGAAACACCTGCTTTATATGGCTTAAATGTTCATAAAAGAGATAAGTTAGAAAGTTATATAGGGCATTATAATGAAATGTTTGGCTCTAATTTCTCAACAAAAGACAGTCAATCATTTTACAACTATTACAATGATATTTCGAAGAAAGTAAAAGAACGCAAAATTGATATTCTGTTAGTCGTAAATATGTTTTTAACTGGTTTTGATAGTCCTTCATTAAATACTTTATACGTAGATAAAAACTTAAAATATCACGGATTAATACAGGCTTATTCTCGTACCAACAGAATAATAAACGAGCAAAAATCTCAAGGTAATATTGTAGTCTTTAGGAATCTTAAAAAAGTAACAGACCAGGCAATTACACTCTTTAGTAATAAAGAAGCCATAGATGTTATTATAATGAAACCTTATGAGGAATATACACAGAAGTTCAATGAAGCATTTATAAATCTATTAAAGATTACACCAACAGTAAATAGTGTAAATGAATTAGTAAGTGAAGAAGATGAGTTAGAGTTTATTAAGGCATTTAGAGAATTAATGCGCTTAAAAAATACTATGACAACCTTTGCTAATTTCGATTGGGAAGATTTAGCAATGCAAGAGCAATTGTTTAATGATTACAGAAGTAAGTATTTGGATTTATGGCAAAAAACCAAACACGATAATGCAAAAGAAAAAGTATCTATACTTGATGATGTAGATTTTGAATTAGAATTAATTCATAGAGACGAAATCAATGTTACTTATATTTTAAAGCTATTAGCATCCTTAAAAGATGTTAAGAAAGAAGAACAAGAAGCAAAGAAAAAAGAGGTAGTAGATTTATTAACTGGAGAAGCTAATTTAAGAAGTAAGCGAGAGTTAATAGAAAAGTTTATTGAAGATAATTTACCAACAATAGACGATTCAGAAACAATACCACAAGAGTTTGATAAATTCTGGTTAGAAGAACAACAAAAAGCATTTGAGGTATTTGTAAAAGAAGAAAATCTATCATCAGAAAAAACACAAAAACTAATTGAAGATTATCTTTATGCAGAAAGAGAGCCATTACGCGATGAATTATTAGATTTAATAGAAGGTACTAAGCCTAATGTTTTAAAACGTAAATCAATTGGAGATAGAATCTTAAAAAAAGTTGTAAACTTTGTAGAAACTTTTATAAACGGAATGGATAGGTAGATTTTAAGTTTTAAATCTGAGATGTAACAACATTTATATAGCCATCCAACGATTTAAAATCACGATCATTTGTAACCACATTTAAATTGTTCATTCTAGCTAATTCTGCAATATATGCATCATTAAAATCCACAGAATCAAAATATTCATTGACATTATCAATGTTAATAGCATTAAAATTATCTGGAGCTAAAATAATCACAGGTAGAGAAAGTATTCTTTTAATAAGAGCTTTAATTGATTTTACAGTCATTTTATAGTCAGAAGTTCCAACATAATCTCTTTTAAATTCTTTATCAAAATATTTATTTGTTGTCTTCCATTGCTTAAAATCATGTCTCAGTAAAACATTTGCAAACTCGGAAATAACCATCGAAGAAATAAATATCGCATTATCTGTACTCAAAATTTTATCTAAAAAATTTGAATAAGCATCCTGATCCTTTCTTTGATAATCAGCTACTGTACCAAATAACAGAAGCCAAACATTCGTGTCAAAAAAAAACTGATCAGAAAATTTTATTTGAATATCAGAAATATTAATCGTCGCCATAAATAGAATCGTTCGAGTTTTTCTCAAACCCATCTTTATTAGCAAAATATTCTTTAGCTCTTTTAACTACTAATCTAAACAAATGCGCATCTTGCTCTTCCACATTAATAAGAGACAGATAATTATTTAAAAACTCGCTCGAATATTGATTATTACTATATAATTGCCCAATTGCAGCATTCAAAAAAGCAGTAGTCATTAAAGTAATTCCTTCAAAATCCAAAGTTACCTTTTCTTTTTTTAAAAAATTACCAATAATAATGTGATAAATTTTATCCCCGTCCTCTGTACTAACTGCAAAACGTTTACTTATTTTATCTTTAATTAAAACTTGCATCAACATTTAACTTGTAATTTTATCAATAGTCAAATTTAGAAAATATTATTTAAATCTTTTACTTCATCTGCAAAATGATAAAGTAAATGTTCATCTAAATTAAATTCTAAATTAGCAATAGTTCCTGAGAAAGAAAAATTTAAATCTAATTTTCTTACTCTTCCTTCTTTTAATTCCCAAAATCCATTGGATGAAACAATCTGTATTTTACCTTTATTCAAATTTATAAAATCAAAAATTAAACCAAGCCCTAGACCACCTGGAGTATTTCCAGCCTTAGTCGTATTATTCATTTTCATAGCCCAATCTATACACTCACACGAGCCTAAATTATTATTTAAATGTTCACGAACATTACTAACAATTGTTTTTCCAGTATCAACAATTGTAATATTTAATTTTCTGTAATGTGGATAAAATTGACCACATGTATGAATATGGCTACATTTACCGTGAGTTCTGGCATTTTCAAATAGCTCAAAAATATTACGTTTAATCTCAGCTCCTAAACGAGGGCTGTGCTTTGGAAAACCAGAATTATTCAATAATTCACTTTGTATATAATTATTATATAACTGGTCCTCACTTTCCAAAAACATTTTATATGATATTTGAGTGTTACCTCCTGAAATTACATCAATATAAATACCATGATGTGGGAAAAAACCATTTCTAAAAAAAACATTATTAATTCTAGAATAATTATCAGTCTCAACAATTTTAACAGTATTACCTCTCCATTCCAATTCTTCAATAATAGCACCTAAAACAGCGGCCAAATTTGCCTCAAACCAAACAACATTCAGAAAGCTAAAATGAATTTCTTCATTATTTGTTTTTTCAAATTCACTATGTAATCGAAGAAGTAATTCATAACCATCAATTGCTGATGTAATTTTAGATGGAATATAAATCTTTCTCATTTATCCAAATTTATCAATTCTGAAATTAAATCCAAGTAATTAAAAAATATTACCACTTTTAGAACGTAATATTATAACGAATTGAGTTTTAAAACTTAATTCAAAGTTAATTAAAGACATTTATATCGACACAAATACCGTCGCAAAAAATAAAATTAAAATTAAAAAGCCTGATAATCAAATAATTATCAGGCTTTTTGCGGTCTGGACGGGACTCGAACCCGCGACCCCCTGCGTGACAGGCAGGTATTCTAACCAGCTGAACTACCAAACCGTTGCTGTTAGCGGATGCAAATATAACTGCGTTTTTTTTAATAGCAAAACTTTTATTGAAAATATTACAAAATTCTGTTTCGCTTTATTAAATAAGAAGTTAAAAGTTGATTAAACCCTTTACGAATATCAATTGGAACGTAATCAATTTTATATTGTATACATTTCAATTTCAAATCATTAAAATAATTTTCTACCTGTAACTGATATTTTTCTTGAACATTTTTTGCATATATTTTTACTGCTTCTCCAGTTTCAATATCTACAAATTTTTTAGGGGTATTATCAAAATTAAACTCTAATTCTAACTCACTATCAAATGTGTGAAACAAAATAACTTCATGTTTGTTATATTTTAAATGGCGTAATGCGTCAAAAAGTTCTTCCTGGTTTTTATTCGTTTGAAACATATCCGTAAATAAAAAAACCAAAGATCGTTTGTGTATTTTCTCAGAAATTTCATGCAACATTTGATAAGTTTCTGTACTAGAATTTGAAGTACTTTTCAAAAGCTTATCTAATTGAGCAAACAATTTTCTTCGATGACTTTCGCTTCCTTTTGCCGGTGCATAATATTCGCTTTTATCACTATAAATACTTAAGCCAACTGCATCTCTTTGTCTTTTTAACAATTCAATTAAAGCTGCAGAAGCAATAGTTGCAAACTTAATTTTTGAAAGATTAGAAATAAATTTGCCTTTAGTTTTTGGATAATACATAGAAGCTGAATTATCAATAATTAAGTGACAACGCAAATTGGTTTCTTCTTCATATTTTTTGACAAATAATTTTTTTGTTTTTGCATACAATTTCCAATCAATATGACGAGTGCTTTCACCTGTATTATACAATCGATGTTCTGCAAATTCAACAGAAAACCCATGAAAAGGGCTTTTATGCATTCCTGTAATAAATCCTTCCACTATTTGCTTTGCCAGTAATTCAATACTTTTTAACTCCGCTATGTTTATTTCTTTTAAATCCGCCATTCAAAAAAATAGTTTAGGTAAATATAGTACTTTAAATAAAAAAGCCTGACCAAATTGGTCAAGCTTTAAAAATTGTAAATAAAACTTATTTTTTTATAAATGAGCATTTATTTTTTGTTCGTATGTTGCTTTTGGAGCTACACCAACTTGTTTTTCAACTACTTCTCCATTTTTAAACACTAATACTGTTGGAATATTTCTAACTCCGTATTGCGCTGCATATTTTTGATTTGCATCTACATCTACTTTTGCAATTACTGCTTTACCTTCATAATTGTTATGTAATTCCTCTAAAATCGGAGCTACCATTCTACAAGGTCCACACCAAGCTGCCCAAAAATCTACCATTACTGGTTTGTCTGATTTTAAAACTATTTCTTCAAATGTTGCATCTGTTACTTCTACTGCCATAATCTATATTTTTAAATTATAAGTTTCTGATTATTAATTGCACAAAAATAAACAATTATTTTACCATGACAACATTAGTAATATTACTTTTATTTATAATGCAATTATTAAAAATGATTTTTAAAAAACTGCAGATGCTATTGCCTTAATATTATCGGACTTACCCATAGAATAAAAATGAACTACAGGAACACCACTGGCAATTAATTCTTTAGATTGCTGAATTGCCCATTCAATACCTATTTGACGGACTTGTTGGTTATTATTACATTTTTCAACTTCAACTACTAAACTTTCAGGCAAATCAATTTTAAAAACCTGTGGAAGTATTTGTAAATGCCGTTTAATTGCAATGGGTTTTATACCAGGAATTATTGGAACTGTAATTCCAAAAGCTCGTGCTTTTTCCACAAAATTAAAATACTTAGCGTTATCAAAAAACATTTGTGTTACTACATAATCTGCTCCAGCATCCACCTTTTCTTTTAGCCTACGCAAATCCGCTTCTAAACTTGGAGATTCCATATGCTTTTCCGGATATCCAGCAACTCCAATACAAAAATCTGCCTTGTATGGCGAGTCGATAATTTCGTGTAAATATTTTCCTTGATTTAAATTATGAATTTGAGTAACAAGTTCTGAAGCATACGTATGTCCATTTTTAGTAGGTGTAAAATATTTTTCATGTTTCATTGCATCACCACGCAAAGCCATAACATTGTCTAACCCTAAATAATGACAATCTACCAATAAATATTCTGTTTCTTCTTTGGTAAAACCTCCGCACAACACATGTGGAATTGCATCTACATTATACTTATGTTTAATTGAGGCACAAATACCAACGGTTCCAGGACGCATTCTGGTTATTTTTCTATCTAGTAAACCTTGTTTTTCAATATAAATATATTCTTCTCGGGAAGTAGTAACATCAATAAAGGGCGGATTAAACTCTATTAAAGGATCAATACTATTATACAATTCTTGAATATTTTGCCCCTTTTGTGGTGGAATAATTTCAAAAGAAAAAAGTGTTTTACCCTTTGCTTGCTTAATATGTTCTGTAACTTTCATTTTAATTTTATTAATCTTTTTTATTATTCCGCCAAATTAGGTCTCAACCAATTTTTAGCGGTTTCAACGGTCATGTTTTTTTGCTCTGAAAAATCTATAACTTGATCTTCTTTAATTTTACCAACGCCAAAATATCGTGCATTTTCATTTGCAAAATAGTATCCTGAAACCGAAGCAGCTGGCCACATTGCTAAACTCTCAGTAAGTTTAACGCCAATTTTTTCTTCCACCTTCAATAATTTCCAAATTGTACTTTTTTCAGTATGATCTGGACAAGCTGGATAACCTGGAGCAGGACGAATACCTTTGTAATTTTCTTTAATTAATTCATCATTTGATAAATTTTCAGTAGAATTATATCCCCAAAAATCTTTTCGTACTTTTTGGTGTAAATATTCTGCAAATGCTTCAGCTAACCGATCTGCCAAAGCTTTTACCATAATGGCATTATAATCGTCATGATTTTTTTCAAAATCTTTTGCCAATTCGTCAGTTCCAAACCCTGCAGTTACACAAAAAGTGCCTATATAATCTTTTATTTTAGTGATTTTTGGAGCAATAAAATCGGCTAATGCAATATGTGGAGCGCCTTCTTTCTTTTTTAATTGCTGGCGTAATGTTCTAAAAGTTGTTTGAATCTGATTTCTATCTTCGTCTGTATAAACTTCAATAGTATCTTCCTCTGAATTTGCGGGAAAAATTCCAAACACAGCTTTTGCTTTCAATAACTTTTCAGAAATTATTTTTTGAAGCATTTTTTGAGCATCTTCAAACAAATTAGTAGCGGTTGTACCAACAATAGCATCGGTTAAAATAGCAGGATATTTACCGTGTAATTCCCAAGTTCTAAAAAATGGACTCCAATCTATATAAGGTAGTAATTCATTTAAATCCATGGATTCCATAACTTGGGTTCCTAAATATTTTGGAGTAGCAATAGTTTGGGTTTTCCAATCTATTTGAAATTTATTTTTTCGAGCTTCTGAAAGCGAAACATATTCTTTATTTTTAGAACGATTTGCAAACCCTTCGCGGACTTTTACATAATCTTCTTTAATGGTTTTTATATAATCTTTAGCAGTATTATTGTCATTTATTAAATTTCCAGCAACTGTTACTGCTCTTGAAGCGTCGTGAACATGTACTACAGCATTGGTATATTGTGTGTCAATTTTAACCGCAGTATGTGCTTTTGATGTGGTTGCACCACCAATTAACAACGGAATTTTAAAGTTTAAACGCTCCATTTCTTTAGCTAGGTGAGCCATTTCATCTAACGAAGGTGTTATCAATCCACTTAAACCAATAATATCCACTTTTTCTTTAATTGCAGTTTCTAAAATTTTTTCAGGAGGAACCATTACACCTAAATCTATAATTTCATAATTATTACAACCTAGCACAACACCTACAATATTTTTACCAATATCGTGCACATCTCCTTTTACGGTAGCTAATAAAATTTTACCATTGGTTCGGGCTACGCCATCTTTACTTGCTTCTATAAATGGCAATAAATAAGCGACGGCTTTTTTCATAACACGTGCCGATTTAACCACTTGAGGTAAAAACATTTTACCAGAACCAAATAAATCACCAACTACATTCATTCCAATCATTAAATTTCCTTCAATAACTTCAATTGGATTTTCAACAGCTTTACGTGCTTCTTCAATATCTTCTATAATAAACTCATCAATTCCTTTCACTAAAGCATGGGTAATTCTTTCTTGTAATTCAGTTTGCCTCCAAGCTAAATCAACTTTGTGCTCTTTGGAAGAGCTAACAACGGTTTCAGCAAAATTTAATAAACGTTCTGTAGCATCATTTCTCCGATTTAAAATTACATCTTCAACACGTTCTAATAAATCTTTTGGAATTTCATCATAAACCTCTAACATTGTAGGGTTTACAATTCCAATATTCATTCCTGCTTGTATAGCATGATATAAAAATACAGCGTGCATTGCTTCGCGAACTGTATTGTTTCCTCGGAATGAAAAAGACACATTGCTTACGCCTCCACTTACACTAACATTTGGTAAGTATTGTTTTACCCAACGTGTAGCTTCTATAAAATCAATAGCATTTTTTTTGTGTTCTTCCATTCCAGTTGCAACTGGAAAAATATTTAAATCAAGAATAATATCTTCCGAAGGAAAATGAACTTTATTTACTAAAATATCGTACGAACGTTTTGCAATTTCAATTCTTCTTTCAAAATTATCAGCTTGCCCAACCTCATCAAAAGCCATAACCACAACTGCTGCGCCGTACATTTTTATTAGAGTGGCATGATGAATAAAAGCTTCTTCTCCTTCTTTTAAGCTTATAGAATTCACGACACATTTACCTTGAACAACTTGCAAACCAGCTTCTATTATTTCCCATTTGGAACTATCAATCATAATAGGAACACGTGCAATATCAGGTTCTGCAGCAATTAAATTTAAAAAACGAACCATGGCTACTTTACCATCTATCAATCCGTCATCCATATTAATATCAATGATTTGTGCTCCGCCTTCCACTTGTTGACGTGCAATTGCCAAAGCTTCCTCAAATTTTTCTTCTTTAATTAAACGCAAAAACTTTCGTGAACCTGCAACATTGGTACGTTCTCCAACATTTATAAAATTACTTTCTGGAGTAATTATTAGTGGTTCTAAACCTGATAATTTCAAATATTTCTTCTCTTTATTCATTCTATTTTGATGTGATTCCGTTTTAACACTTCGACAAGCTCAGTGTGACATTTTCAGAATAACGTATATTTTATGCTTCTTAACTAATTTCCCTTGGTTTATAATCTTTCACTAAATCAGCAATTGCTTTAATATGTTCTGGAGTTGTTCCACAACAACCACCAATTATGTTGATGATGTTTTTATCTAAATACGTCTTAATTTGTGAAGCCATTTGCTCTGGTGTTTCATCGTATTCACCAAAATGATTTGGTAATCCTGCATTTGGATGCGCAGAAATAGGCATATTTGATTTATATGCCAAAACTTCTAAATGTGGTGTTAATTGTTTTGCTCCTAACGCGCAATTAAATCCTATTGACAAAAGTGGAATATGTTCCACAGAAATTAAAAAAGCTTCTGCTGTTTGTCCAGACAAGGTTCTACCACTTGCATCGGTTATTGTGCCACTTAACATAATTGGAACGTCAATATTTCGTTCCGTTTTAACTTCTTCAATGGCAAATAAAGCAGCCTTAGCATTCAGTGTATCAAAAACAGTTTCTACTAATACTAAATCAACACCGCCATCTAATAATGCTTCAACTTGTTGCTTGTATGCTTTTCGTAAAACCTCAAAAGTAACTGCTCTAAACCCAGGATCATTTACATTTGGAGACATACTAGCCGTTTTATTGGTTGGACCAATAGATCCTGCAACAAAACGTGGCTTTTTGGGATTTTTTAATGTAAACTCATCGGCAACTTCTTTTGCTATTTTTGCCGATTGAAAATTGATTTCGTATACATAATCTTCCATTTCATAATCGGCCATTGCAATAGTTGTACTCGAAAATGTATTAGTTTCAATAATGTCGGCACCAGCTTCTAAATATTTTCTATGAATTTCTTTTATTGCCTTTGGTTGTGTTATAGACAACATATCATTATTCCCTTTTACGGAAATATGAAAGTTTTTAAATTGTTCGCCTCTATAATCTTCTTCAGAAAAATGATATTGCTGAATCATAGTTCCCATAGCACCATCTAAAACTAAAATTCGTTTTTTTATTTCTTCGTGTATTGTACTCATACTTGTTTATTTTAGTAGTTCAAAAATTTTGCGTTAGGGATTATAGCGGCATCCTTTTTTGAAAAAAAAGATATAGCAAAAAGCCCGACCGTTTACGGTAACGCCCAAATAAATAGTATTAAAAAAGAAGAAGTTCTTTATGAAGTTTCTTGGGTTATCTTCCCACAAATTAAATGCGGTAGAATGTAGCACCTTCTTTATAAATAAAGGGTTGCTAAGGCTTCAACAGGTCTATTCCCTCTGCCTTTCTTAATAACTTTTATCGATTTGTTTATGAACTAGACTGCAAATAAAGGCATTATGCTATTTATTTACAAGTATTTTACGATTTTTATATGGTTTGGATTAATTTATAAAACCAACTCCTGCAGTATTATTAGTTTGAGGGTCAATTAAAATAAAAGATCCGTTTGTTCTGTTATTTTTGAAAGCATCAAAAAATATAGGTTTATTAAGCAGAAACGAAACCGAAGCAATATCATTCATATTTAAAGTAGCTATATCATTTACAACACCTGAAAAATCGGTTTCAATTTTATGGTGAATGTTTGACACTTTTGCAAGTACTTTATGAGCTCCGTGTTGCAATACATATTTTGATCCATTTGATAATGGTTTATTATCCATCCAAGAAATAGTTGCGTTAAATTGTTTTTCAACTTTTGGCAGTTCATTAGCTTTCACAATCATATCGCCTCTGCTAACATTTACATCATTTTCTAAAGTTACAGTAATAGATGATCTTCTGGTTGCGCTGGCATATTTTTTATTGTTGAAATATATTTCTTTTACTTTGGTTTTAGTTAAAGATGGTAATACAACTACCTCATCTCCTACATTTATATCGCCTCCATATACCTTACCTGCATACCCTCTAAAATCGTGAAAATCAGTGGTTTTAGGTCGAACTACATATTGCACAGGGAAACGCATAACTCCTTTATTATAAACATCTTGCGTGTCTAATTCTTCTAAATGTTCTAGTAAAGTTTTACCTGTGTACCAATTCATTATTTCTGATTGATTAACCACATTATCTCCTGTTAAAGCGCTTACAGGAATAAACGTAATATTTTGATCTTCGTAATCGCTTTTAGCAACTAATGCTTTAAAATCGGCTTTAATTTTATTGTAAATTTCTTCGGAAAAATCAACTAAATCCATTTTATTAATGGCAACAATTACATCTTTTATACGAAGTAAATTATTGATGAAAAAGTGACGATAGGTTTGCTCAATTACTCCATGGCGAGCATCAATTAAAATAATTGCAGCTTGTGATGTTGAAGCTCCTGTAACCATATTTCGTGTATATTCTACGTGACCTGGAGTATCGGCAATAATATAACTTCTGGTTGCTGTTGAAAAATAAATATGAGCAACATCAATAGTAATTCCTTGCTCACGTTCTGCAACTAATCCATCCGTTGCTAACGAAAAGTCTAAATAATCATATCCTTTTTGTTTGCTACTTTTTTCAATAGCTTCTAATTTATCGGTAGTAAGTGATTTTGTATCGTATAACAAACGCCCAATTAAAGTACTTTTTCCATCATCTACGCTTCCTGCTGTTGCTATTTTTAAAACTTCCATTTTCTATATTATTATGAGTTTCTGAAATTACACTTCGATAAGCTTAGTGTGACATTTTCAGAAGGTCATTATTAATTTTTAATTTTTAATTACCTAAAAATATCCTTGTTGTTTTCGTTTTTCCATTGCAGCTTCTGAACGTTTGTCATCAATTCTAGCTCCTCGTTCCGAAATGCTTGAATCTCTAATTTCTGCAACTACTTCACTTATGGTTGTTGCGTAAGAATCTACGGCTGCGGTACAGCTCATATCTCCAACAGTTCTAAATCGAACCATACGCTCTTCAACTTCTTCTTCTTCATCTTTATAAACAAATTCAGAACTAGACCATATCAATCCATCACGAACAAATATTTTACGTTTATGCGCAAAATAAATAGATGGTATTTCAAGATCTTCCTTTTCAATATAAGTCCAAACATCTAACTCAGTCCAATTTGAAATAGGAAAAACACGTACATTTTGACCTAAATGAATTTGTCCGTTTAACATATCAAATAATTCTGGACGTTGATTTTTTTCATCCCATTGTCCAAAATCATCTCGGACTGAAAAAATGCGTTCTTTAGCTCGTGCTTTTTCTTCATCTCTACGAGCCCCACCAATACAAGCATCAAATTTGAATTCTTCAATTGCATCTAATAATGTAGTGGTTTGTAAGGTGTTTCTACTAGAATACCTACCTGTTTCTTCTTGTACTTTTCCCTGATCTATAGTATCCTGAACATGACGAACAATTAACTCAACTCCTAATTCCTCCACTAATCTATCTCTAAATTCAATAGTTTCAGGAAAATTATGTCCGGTATCAATATGCATTAAAGGAAATGGTATTTTAGCTGGATAAAATGCTTTTTGAGCTAATCTAACTAAAGTAATAGAATCTTTACCTCCAGAAAATAATAGCACAGGTTTTTCAAATTGTGCTGCTACTTCTCTCATTATGTATATTGCTTCGTTTTCTAAAGCATTTATTTGTAAATTGCTTGTCATAGGCTAATTTTTAAGAGTGTAAACCACATTCTCGGTTTTCTAAAACTTTGGTTGGGTCAAAATATTTAAACTCGTTTGGCAAACTATAGGTTCTTAAATAAGCATCTAATTCTTCATCTGTCCAATAATAAAACGGGCTTACTTTTAAAATTCCATCTTTACTTCTAGATACAATATCAATACTATTTCTAAATGAAGTTTGCCCTTGACGTAAATTAGTAAACCAAACATCTGGTTGATGTTCATTCATAGCTCTTCTAAATGGCTCTAATTTAACCTGTTCTGTAAATATATTATGATTTTCTGTATCTATTTCAGGAATTCCCATTTTTGCATCACGATAGGCAACCGTTTGCTTTGGAACATATAACTGAATGTTTAAATTCAGTTTTTGAATAAGTCCAAATGCATGATGGTATGTGTTTGGTGTATTATAACCTGTATCGCACCAAATAATTTTTAAATTTTCATCAACCTTGGTGCAAGCGTGTAAAATAGCTACTTCATAAGGTCTAAAATTAGTGGTAACTACTGGTTTTTTAGAAATACTTAATGCCCATTCTATAATTTGTTCGGGAGTACTGTTTTTTAAAGATTTATTTACATCTTCTAAGTTTAAGTTGCTCATTGTTTTCGCCATTTAATTAAATTCCAAATTCGTTCATGGCCATAATACAATATCATTTTAGTTATAACTTCTATAGAGCCAATAGATAGTGCCATAGTTAATTTCCCTGTTATAAACCAAGAAATTATCATGGTATCTATAGTACCAACTAATCTCCAACTAAAGGCTTTAACCACGCTACGAATTGGTTTTTCAGAATTTTTTTTTGGATCAAATTTTTTAGTTGATTCTTTTTTATTAGAAGAAAAAAAACTATCAATTATCATGTATTGCTATTTATATCCATTTTAGGATACAAACTTACAACATTTTTTAAAACCCTACTTAATTGATAGGCTTTATGTTTTAAAGAAAAATCATTTTTAAAATTAAATTTTAAAGTTTATTTCAAAAATTATTTAGTTAATGCCTGATTAACATCTTTTATAACATCTGAAATATGTTCTAAACCAACTGAAATTCGAACCAATCCTGGGGTAATTCCAGCTGCTAATTGCTCCTTTTCAGATAATTTACTGTGTGTGGTAGATGCAGGATGCGTAACAATAGTTCTTGTATCTCCTAAATTAGCAGATAAGGAACATATTTTAATGGCATTCAAAAACTTTTTACCAGCTTCTAAACCTCCTTTTACTTCTATTGCAATAATATTTCCTCCTAATTTCATTTGCTTTTTTGCAGTTTCAAATTGAGGATGAGATTTTAAAAATGGATATTTTACTTTTGAAACTTCTGCATGATTTTCTAAAAATTGAGCTAATTTTAAAGCATTTTCACAGTGCTTTTCAACTCTAACAGCTAATGTTTCTAAACTTTTAGATAATACCCATGCATTAAAAGGCGATAAAGCAGGACCTGTATTTCGTGAAAACAAATAAATTTCACGTATTAATTCTGTCTTCCCAACCACAACACCACCTAAAACACGTCCTTGACCATCCATTAATTTTGTAGCAGAATGAATTACCAAATCAGCGCCAAATTTTATAGGTTGCTGTAAATATGGCGTTGCAAAACAATTATCAATAACTAGTAATATATGATGCTTTTTTGCAATATCCCCTAACAATTGCAAATCGATAATATCTACCCCTGGATTTGTTGGCGATTCCGCATATAATATTTTAGTATTTGGCTGAATACATTTTTCAATTTCTTCTGGTTTATTAATATCAAAATAAGAAGTTGTAATATTCCATTTTGGAAAGTATTTTGTAAATAATGTATGTGTTGAACCAAAAACAGAACGTGCAGAAACTATATGATCTCCACTATTTAGCAAAGCTGCAAACGTTGAAAAAACAGCTGCCATACCTGTAGCAAAAGCATAACCATTTTCAGCTTTTTCCATCTGAACCACTTTTTCTACAAATTCAGAAGTATTAGGATTACTAAAACGCGAGTAAATATTTCTATCTTTTTCTTCTGTAAAAGAAGCTCTCATATCTTCAGCATCTTCAAATACAAAGCTTGAAGTAAGATATATTGGTGTTGAATGTTCCTGAAAGCTGGAACGCTCTATTTGCGTTCTAATAGCTTCTGTTTCAAAATTATTTGTCTTCATATTTATAAATTTTAATGTTTTAATTTTTATTCGCTAATCTTAAAATATCTCCAAAAACTCCTCGAGCAGTTACGGAAGCTCCTGCTCCTGCTCCTTGAATTACCAATGGTTTTTTACCGTAAGATTCAGTGAAAATTTCAAAAATAGCATCCGCACCTTGTATTTGACCTAAAGCACTATTTGAAGGTACAGAAACTAATTTAACTTCTAAAACTCCTTTATCTTTTTGCAAATCACCTGATAAATCTCCAATATACCGCAGTACATGATTTGGTTGTTGATTTTCTTTAATTTGCTGAAAATGAACATCTATATTCTGTAAATTATTTAAAAATCTGGTTGGAGTTTCTTTTTGCAATTCAGTTGGAATCAAATTTTCGATAAATACATCTTCAAATTCATTTTGTAAATCCAACTCACGCGCTAGAATTAACAACTTTCTACCTACATCATTTCCCGATAAATCTTCTCTTGAATCTGGTTCTGTGTAACCTTTTAAAATTGCTTCCTTTAAAACTTCACTAAATAATTTATTTTCATTTGAAAAAGTGTTAAAAATATAACTTAACGAACCTGAAAATACACCACGAATTCTGGTAATATTTTCACCGGAATCGTGCAACAATTTAATAGTATCAATCAAAGGCAAACCCGCACCAACATTAGTTTCGTACAAATATGATTTTTTATTCTGAAGTAATTTTTTTCTGAAATCTTTGTATTCGCTATAATCTAAAGTGTTAGCTATTTTGTTGGAAGAAATTAAATCAAAACCATTTTCAATTAGTTTTGTATAGTTCTTCACAAATTCTACACTTGACGTGTTATCTATGGCAATTAAATTTTCCAAATGATTTTTTTCAGCATAATTAGACACATTATCAGTACTACTTTCCATAGTACTTTTTGCTAATTCATCTTCCCAGTTTTCCTGAATTCCTAATTTATTCAACAGCACTTTTTTTGAATTTGCAACAGCGAAAATATTTAGGTTTATATTTTTTCGTTTTAAAATATGCTGCTTACTTAAAAGGAGCTGTTCTATTAAAGTGCTACCAACCAAACCTTTACCGAAAATAGCTATATTAATGTTTTTTGAAACACCAAATATTTCTCCATGGATAACATTGACTGCCTTTTTTAATTCAGGTTTTTTTACAACTAAACACACATTTTGACCAGTAACCGTATTATTAATTAAAATAGGTGTTATATGATTTTTGATTAACGCACTATAAGGTTGATTAAATGCTTGTAAACTTTGCCCAATTATTGAAATAACAGATACATTTTCAGTAACATAAATCTGACTAACATCTTTACTGTAAAACTCAGTTTTAAATTCTTCTTCAAGAACATTTTTCGCTTTAAGTCCATTTTTTGCATCTACTATAAATCCGATTCCACGTTCAGAAGAACCTTGCGAAATGATGCTCACACTAATATTTTCACGTCCTAAAGCACCAAAAATTCTTCCGTCAACACCAACTTTACCCAATAAACCACGACCAATTAAATTTACCAATGCCACATTTTCTTGTACTGTTAGTGATTTTATACCTCCTTGTTCGGTTTCTAAACCAATTAGAGTTCCTTCATTTTCAGGTTCAAATGTGTTTAAAATTCGCAAAGGAATTTTCTTTTCAATAAGTGGAATAATGGTTTTTGCATGTAAAATATTTGCGCCAAAATTGGCCATTTCATTCGCTTCCTGATACGAAAGTTTTTCTATTTTTTTTGAATTTTCAACCAAATCAGGATTTGCAGTAAAAATTCCGTTTACGTGTGTATAGTTCTGAAACTCGGAAGCGTTTAAAAAATTAGCCAATAAAGCGGCAGTGTAATTACTTCCATTTCTTCCCAAAGTTGTAGTATCTCCATTTAAATTTGAAGCGATAAAACCAGTAATAATATGCGTAGTATTACCATTATTTTTTTGATAATATTCTACTACATTTTTTTTAGAAATACTTTCAATTGGTTGCGCAATTCCATATTGATTATCCGTTTTTAGTAACGCTCTTGAATCTACACAATTTGCTTTTACACCTTCTTTATTTAACAAATGTGCTATCAATTTGGCAGCAAAAATTTCTCCTTGCGCTAACACTTGATCTTTTACTTTTTCGCTGTAATCACCCAATAAACTAACACCTCTGAAAATTTCATCCAATAATTTAAATTCACTTGAAAAATCAATTGTTTTATCAACTTGAAGTTGATAGTTTTTCAACTCTTCAAAATCAGTCAAATACGGTTTATTTGCTTTTGCTTTATCTAAAATAGTTTCTAATTCATTTGTTGTTTTACCTCTTGCTGAAACCACAACAGTAATTTTCTCGCCATTTTTAATTTTGCTAGCAATTATAGCTAAACTACTTTCTAATCCTCTGCCATTTGCTAATGATTTTCCTCCAAATTTTAACACTTTTATAGAATTTCTTTTAACATCTTTTCTAAAAATTGGTTCAATAATTTTTTCAAGTTGTTCATATTCCATTAAAAAGGCATCGTGTCCATGCACAGAATTAATTTCACTATAGGAAACATTTGGATTTGTTAATGCTAATTGTTTATAGGTTTCTCTGTTTTCTTCAGCAGTAAAAAATAAGTCAGAATCTACGCCAACAATTTGAATAGTTGCTTTTATAGAATCCAACACATAAGGGTCATTATTTTTGGTTACATCAATAGTTTTTAATAACTGATTCATTAATTTATAGGCAGATAACTGAAAGCGTTCTTGGAGTTTTTTACCATGATGTAATAACCAACTCTCTACATTAAAAATTTCTAATGTTTCGTTTTTTGAACGCTGAAAACGCGCATTAAACGATTCCGGTGTTCTGTAACACAACATGGCATGCATACGAGCATCATGAACCGGATTACTTGAATTAGATAAAAACTGTTCTTGAATTTGACAATTTGCAATTAACCAATCTGTAGATTTCCAGTCTGTTGCTATAGGTATTAAATATTTTGTAACAATTGGGTTTGTTACTGCCATTTCCCAAGCAATTCCACCGCCTAATGAGCCTCCCACAATTGCATACAATTCTTTAATATCCAACTTTTCAAGTCCAATTAGAAATAACTTTGCTATATCTCGCGCTACAAAATCCTTGTAATTTTCTATAACAAATCCGTCATAACCATTTCCCGGAATATTAAAAGCTAAAACTGTATACTTATCTGTATCAATAACCTTGCTTTTCCCAACTAATTCTCTCCACCAACCATCATTACCAGCAACATTACTATTACCAGTTAATGCATGATTAATTAATACCACAGGAGCTGTATGCAATTGTTTTCCAAATAATTGATACGAAAGCGTAATATTATTATAAGTATCTCCTTTTTCAGAAATAAAATTAAATATGTTTATATATTTTAAAGTATTCATTAAATATTATTTATAAATTATAAAAATCAAAACTTTTAGTTTGATGTACTTAAATAATATTGTTACGAAAAAAATGCAGAAAATTACGGGAAGTAATTACGTTAAGTTATCTATCCAAAATGGTAGAATGTAGCACCTTCTTTACAAAGTAAAGGGTTGCTAAGGCTTCACAGGGTCTATTCCCTCTGCCTTTCTTGATAACAATAGTCAATAAGTGTATGAACTAGTTGGCAAATTAACACATTAAATTTTTATAAAACAACTCATTTTAAAATTAAAATCACATTTTGTTTTTTATGATTTATAGTTTTTGTAAATTTGCCCTCGAAATAATTAAGAGGAATGATTTGTACTGATTGCAACCTCATAAAAAAATGCTAAAGCAGTTTTTAAACTACTTTCCAAGCGCTGTTGCAATCACGACCATTCATTTAAATAGAATTAAAATTTAAAAGATATGTCATATTTATTCACCTCAGAATCTGTATCTGAAGGACACCCTGATAAAGTTTCTGATCAAATTTCAGATGCATTAGTTGATAATTTTTTAGCATTTGATAAAAACTCAAAAGTTGCTTGTGAAACCCTAGTAACTACCGGACAAGTAATTTTAGCCGGAGAAGTAAAATCTAAAACCTATTTAGATGTTCAAAAAATTGCAAGAGACGTAATTAACAAAATTGGTTATACCAAAAGCGAATATATGTTTGATGGAAATTCGTGTGGTATTTTCTCTTCAATCCATGAACAATCTAATGATATTAATCAAGGTGTTGAACGTATTAACGAAGATCAAGGTGCTGGAGATCAAGGAATGATGTTTGGTTATGCTACCAATGAAACGGATAATTATATGCCTTTAGCTTTAGAGCTTAGTCATAGAATTTTATTAGAACTAGCAGCATTACGACGAGAAAATAAAGACATAACCTATTTACGACCAGATTCTAAAAGTCAAGTTACTATTGAGTATTCTGATGATAATGTACCTGTTAAAATTACGGATATTGTAGTTTCAACACAACATGACGATTTTAATAGTGATGATCATAAAATGCTAGCCAAAATTAAATATGATGTTATTACTATTTTAATGCCAAGAGTAATTGAAAAATTACCTGCAAAATTAAAAGCTTTATTTACCGATAAAATTAATTATCACGTAAACCCTACTGGCAAATTTGTTATTGGCGGTCCACACGGTGATACTGGTTTAACTGGCAGAAAAATTATTGTAGATACTTATGGTGGAAAAGGAGCTCATGGTGGAGGTGCATTTTCAGGAAAAGATCCTAGTAAAGTAGACAGAAGTGCTGCTTATGCTACTCGACATATTGCTAAAAATTTGGTTGCTGCAGGTGTTGCAGATGAAGTTTTAATTCAAGTTTCTTATGCAATTGGAGTAGCTAAACCAATGGGGATTTTTGTAAATACTTATGGAACATCAAAAGTTAATTTAACCGATGGTGAAATTGCAAAAATAATTGAAACTTTGTTTGATATGCGTCCAGCAGCTATAGTAAATCGTTTAAAATTACGCGAACCAATTTATTCTGAAACTGCTTCGTACGGCCATATGGGAAGAGAAAATAAAATTGTTACCAAACATTTTAAAAATGTAGATGGAACAGAAATAACTAAAGAAGTTGAACTGTTTACTTGGGAAAAATTAGATTATGTTGACGACATAAAAAAAGCGTTTAACCTTAAGTAAAACGCAACATATTTTAAAATATATTATTAAAAGCCTCAAAAATTAATTTTCGAGGCTTTTAACTTTTTTTAATCTATCTTAAATTTTACATAAACTTCAGAACTTACTTTTATCTTTTGAAAATCTATGTTAACAGGAGCTAATTGCTCTTTATCTTCTGCATAAGCCACTTTTAATCCTGCTGCTCTTCCTTGTAAACTATAATTAATATAGTTGGTATTGTTAGAAATATAAATAGCGTTTAATATTTTTTGATTTAACGGTTTTACTAAAGCTTCTGCTTGTTTTTTTGCTTTAGATATTGCTTTACTCAATAAATTTAATTTAAGTGTTTCTATTTTAGAATATTCTGTTTTAACTATTTCAACGTTAGATATTCCAATAGATTCAAGACCTGTTAACACCTTTCCTACAGAAACCGCATTATACACTATTAATTGATACGTTTTGCTTTTTAATACGCTTTGCTTTCTTAAAAAATACTTTTTAAAATTACTTGCAGCATCATCTAAAAATAATTGTTTTTTCAAATTTATTCCTAATTCAACAAGCTTATTAGCCATTTTATGTTCTTGCTCTTCTACTGAAATTTTACCTTTAGAATCTTTTTCTGCAATAGAAATTTGCATATAAATTCTATCTGGAGAAACTAATGTATCTACTTTAGATCGAGTTTCTAAATAAGGCTGATCAATAAAATTTTTAACTTGTGAAAATGCGCTGATTGCTATTAGGTTTACTAAAATAATGAGGATTCCTTTTTTCATAATTATATTATTAAGATTTTATATTAGCTAAGTTATTACAAATGTTATTCCAAAATATAATTTACTTATCACTTTATTAAATATTTAAAATAAATACTTTTAATTTCTTATATGAAAATTAATATTAATGTTATTATAGCAAAAGGAAAACACAACAAATAATCTTCATTTTTAATTGTCCTAAACCTCCTAATATTTAATATTCTACCAAGCTATTTTACTTTAATATTAGGTTTTATATTTTTTTGTATAAAATGTAATACTCTATAAATTATACTTTACGGAAAACATATAAACTCGTGGTTGTATAAAATAAAAGGAAGTACTATTGCTATCGGATATTTCGTTATAACTATCTGTATTTAACGATTTATTATTAGTTAAATTATCTGCCGAAATTTTAAATTCCCATTTGCTGTCTTTTTGTTGATAATACAAGTTTGCGTTTAAAAAGGAATATGTGTTTTTTATAGAGTTTGTATTATTTTTATAATTATAATAACTATAATCGGCAGTTAAAATAAAGTTTTTCAAAAAACCTATTTCCATATTTGCATAAGGCCGATCCGTTATACTGCTTGTGTTAGCATAGTTATTATACGACTTTTGAAATCCTACTTCAAAATTGGGTGCATTTTTAAATTTACTTGCTACACTTGCCTGATAACTTTGCGTTACACTTTTGGATTTTACAGCAATATTATTTACAATATTATTATAAAAATTACTTGATAAATTTGCTCTAAAGTTTGTTTTTAATCTGCTATACGTTTTTCCATATCTAAAATTAGCTGAAAATGTTTCATCTGCTAAATTTGAATTTATAGGATAGGTTATAAAGTTTACATCTAAAAGTTCGGTGTTATTTTTTACTCCATTTAGTTTTTTAGTATAATTAACTGATGCGTTTATATTGGTAAACGAAAACATGCTAAAACTAAAATAGCTTAAAGAATATTTATGATATAACTGATTTTCAATTGCTCTATTTCCTTTAGTTAACGATTTGTAATTAGATAAAACATAACCTTCTGCAATAGTATTTATATCGGAAAACTGCGTGGAAATGGAATAATTAAATCGTAAACTTTTCGAAGAATTAAACTGCAAACGTGCATAAACATCAGGTAATAATTTGGTTACCTTATTTTTATAAACACTTTCTAATTGATTATCTTTAGTTTGGTAGTAATGTAATCCTACTCCAGGATTAAATGTAAAAATTCCAGACACCATTTTATAATGTAAACCTAAAAATATATCGGTAAAATTATAATTTACATCATTATTTAAATTAATATCCGAAAAATTTAAAACGCTACCATCGTCTAAATTTTGGGAAATGTTTGATTCTAATTTTTGAGCACTTAAAGTTGTTCCAAAAGTGATATTGATATTACTTTTTGGAGTAAGCAAATAGTAGTAATCTAATTTTCCATCTAATTTACTTGTAGTTGTTTTTTTATTTTGAAGTAAATTAAAAATAGATTCTGCCGACGAAGTTGGAATAACAACAAATGGTTGAGTATCTGCCAAAGAATTATAAAGTGGTTTATCTTTTTCATACATATGTTGCATTTCTGCAGAAAAGATATTTTTTTCGTTCATAGTATAATACCAATTAAAATTTTGATTTAAAGTAGTTGGCTTTTCTTCTTTATAAGTGTCCGCACTTCGCTGTGTAGAGGTAACATCATTTTTTTCAGTTTGTTTGGATAGTTTTCCAAACACATCATAATCTATATGCACATTTTTATTAGGATTATAGTTTGTACTAAATTTTAACATTCCTAATTGATTTTTTTGTGTAGTAGAAGTGGTATTATCATCTACAATATTTGTTTTGTTGTATATAGTATTGGTATTAGTTAACATATCGGTTTCTGAACTATTCAAAATAGCAAAACCATTAAAATCGATAGTTTTTTTAGGCGCTAAACTAAAATTTAAAGCTCCAAAGTTAGAAGTAATTTCTTGTGCCTTATTATTTTGAGCTGTCATAAAACCTAATCCAGAAGAAGACACATTAAAACTTGTTCCACTTCCTTGCATTGCACTTCGTAAACCACCTGTAAACCTAAAATAATCGCGCATGGTAAATGGTGATTTACCTATATTATTAAAATCGGTAAGCACATTTACGCTTTTTTCGGGACTGTAATAAAATAGTTTAGGTTTTACTATATATTTTTCATTATCACCAATACCAGCGTTAACTTCACCAAACCAAAATCGTTTTTTACCTTGTTTTAGTTTTATATTTATGGCAATATTATCTTCATTATTTGTAACGGATTTCATTCCTGAAACTTCGTTATAATTTTTTAACACTTGTATTTTATCTACCGCATTTGCAGGAATATTTTGAGTTGCTAATTTAGAATCGCCATCAAAAAACTCTTTTCCTTCTACTAAAACTTTTTGAACTTTTTTACCTTCTACTTCAACTTCGCCATTATCATTAATATCAACTCCTGGTAATTTTTTTAAAACATCTTCTAATTTTTTCTCTTTTCCAGAAGTAAATGAATCGGAATTGTAAACAATGGTATCTCCAATAACTTTTATAGGCATTTCATAGGTAATTTCCACTTCATTTAGTTTATCACTAGCTTCAGTTAACGTAATATTTTTAGTTATGTCTTCTGTAGAATTTCCTATTTCAACAGTAACACTTTTAGCTACATACCCTAAATAACTAACTTTTAACGTATAGGATTCATCGTTTACTAAAGTCAATTTATAATTACCTTTTGTATCGGTTATGGAATACGATTGCAAAAATTGTGTACCTTTTTTAAAGGCTATAACATTTGCCATTTCTAACGGATTTCCTTTAGTATCTTTTACCGTTCCTGATAATTGAATGTTTTGTGAAAAAACTGAGGTGGAAAAAACGATTAAAAAAATGAAGTAAAATGTCTTTTTCATTATAAATTATATATGAATATTTAATTGGTAAAACACTTCAATAAGTTAAGTGTAGATTTTTTAGATGATGATAAAATAAATTAGTGTTATCCGCCAATTCTAAAATGTCGTTCTCCTCCACTTTTTTGACGTTCATTTCTAAAACGTTCACGCATTTCTTTCATTTTCTCTTTTACAATATTATCGTACTCTTTTTGAGTTACTACTTTTCCTTTATTAGGCTCTTTAAGCGCTATTTTTTCTTTAGGATTCATCACAATTTTTGTACATAAAATTTGTGTATTTCCTGCATTTACTTCTAAAATTAAACCTGGCAATCCCCAATAATTATTTGGTCCGTTACTAACAGGAATATTTGGTGTGTACCAAGCGGTTACAATAACATCTTCCATTACCGTAGGTTTATTTTCTTCAGGTTTATCTTCATTAGAATTTCTTCTTCCAAATCTAAAATCAGATCTTCGTTTTGGTTGTTTAATAACCGTAGTAGCTTTAAAACATAAATTTTCACCAATCATTTTAGTTTCTTGTTCCATTTTCCAATTATACGTTTCCAAGGAATCTTTAATTAGAAATTTTTTTCCGCTAAATTCAGTTTCTTTTACAATTCTTTTTTCTGTAATATTTTTAAATTCGGTATCATTAGCTCCTAACATAGACATTCTAAATCGCATACCTCTTGCAGATGTTGGTTGATTTAGCTTTTCTTCTTCTTTATAAATAGATGTATTTTTAGAAAAGGTTAGAATGAATGTTTTTTCTAATTGATTTTTCATCATTTCTTTAATTCTTTTAATCCTATCTGCAGGAATAGAGGAGCCTTCAAAATTTAATGCTAACGAAGTTTTTGTTTGATATACCGCTTTCCCTTGAAAATCTTGAGCCGAAATACTACTACTTATTAAAACCAAAATCCAGATTTTTAAAAACACCTTATTCATTTTTATAATTTTAAATTAATTTCAAACAAATATAAAAGCTACTTAAATGTTTTTCAGTTAACTAGTGTTAACTATTGTTAACCCATTCGGATTATACAATTTATGTACTTAACTTTGAAGTATGAATAAACGAAATTACAAATTGGTTGTCTATTTAATTGGTATTACCATAGTTGTAATTATTGGGGTTCAGCTCTATTGGATTTTTAAAGAATTTCAACTAAACAAGCAACATTTAATTAGTAAAGTGCAACTTAGTTTAGACAATTCTGTAGAAGCTTATTATGTAAATTTAACCAAAACAGGTATTATTACATTTACATCTACAGATTCATCTACTACCAAAAAAAAGGTGGACACTATTTATTTAAAACCTGGTTCTCGATTTGGTTTACGTAAAAAAATTGATAGTACTTTAGAAAAAATAGCTAAAGCAGACAGTAAAAAACCGCTACTAATAAAAAATAGAAGAAATGGAAATTATCCTTTTTTTACAGCAAATAAATTATTTCCAAAAAACATTGATAGCTTAATTTCAAAAGTATTTATTTCTATTTCCAGAGATAGTTTAGATTTAAAAAAATTAAACTCCTATGTAAATGAAGAACTCAATAGAAATAATATTGATAATTTAACTTATGGATTAAAACTTTCAACCTTCCGAAGAGAAAGTAATAGTAAAAACCCAACTGTTGCTACGTATAATTTAGATAATTTCCCCAAAAAATATTTAAAAGCTGTTTCAAAATCTACATTTTTACCACATAGAAGTGACCTCGAATTGTTTTTTACAAACGAGTCTTCCATCTTATTAAAAGAATCGCTAATAAGTATATTACTTTCCTTATCCTTATCCTTATGTATTATTGCCAGTTTATTGTATTTATTAAAAACCATTTATAAGCAAAAACAATTATCTGAAATTAAAAACGATTTAATTAGCAATATTACTCACGAATTTAAAACTCCTATTGCAACCATTTCAACTGCACTAGAAGCTATGAAAAATTTTAATGCTTTAGATGATAAAGAAAAATCAGAAAAATACATCAACATTGCCAATAGCCAAATACAAAAGTTAGATGTAATGATTGAAAAAATATTAGAAACGGCAACCTTAAATCACGAAGATTTAAACATTATAAAAAAGCCTGTAAATATTACCGATTTAATAGATGAAATTGTAACAAAATATCAATTTATATCTAAAAATAAAACCATCCATTTTAATTCTACAATTCCAAATAAAATAGTAAATTTAGATAGTTTTCATTTTGAAAATGCTATTGGTAATATTTTTGATAATGCTATTAAATATGGCGGAAATATTATCAATGCAAAACTAACAACCAGTAATAATGTTTTATTTTTAACTGTTTCTGATAATGGAAACGGAATTCCTAAAAATCAAAAAAATAAAGTTTTTGAACAGTTTTACAGAATTCCAACCGGCAATAAACACACGGTAAAAGGTTTTGGTATTGGCTTGTTTTATACCAAAAAAATTATTGAAAAACATGGTGGAACTATTGAAATAGTATATACTAAAAATATAGAAACCACTTTTAAAATAACATTACCTGATGAATGAAACTTTAAAAATATTATTAGCTGAAGACGAACCTTCTTTAGGCCAAATAATTAAAGAAAGTTTAGAAACTAGAAATTTTGAAGTTTTGTTATGCGAAAATGGAGAAATAGCTTACGAAGTTTATAAAAAAGAAAAACCTATTTTATTGGTATTAGATGTAATGATGCCAAAAAAAGATGGCTTCACTTTAGCAAAAGAAATAAGAGCTGAAAACGCAACTATTCCCATAATATTTTTAACCGCAAAATCGCAAACTAGCGATGTGGTAGAAGGATTTAACCTTGGTGGTAATGATTATTTAAAAAAACCATTTAGCATGGAAGAATTAATTGTGCGAATTAAAGCTTTGCTAAACCGAACATCTTCCGAAAACAATAATGATGAAACTATTACCTTAGGAAATTTTATTTTCAACTTAAAAAAACAAACATTACAGCATAAAAAACAATCCATCCAAAATTTAACCCATAGAGAAGCTAACTTGTTATATTATTTAATAAAAAATAAAGATCAAGTTTTAGAACGTTCGTTTATTCTTAAAAAATTATGGGGTAATGATGATTTTTTTAATGCCAGAAGTATGGATGTTTTTATAACTAAATTAAGAAAAAAGCTAAAAGAAGATCCATCCATTCAAATTATTAATGTACGTGGGTTTGGCTATAAGCTTATTTATTAACAGTTATAATTTCGACTACCAAAACATAAAAAATTTAATTAACTTTAGCATTTTAAATTTTATACCAAACACATATTATGCATGTAGCTATTGCAGGAAACATAGGAGCGGGTAAAACTACTTTAACCAAGCTTTTATCCAAGCATTACAAATGGGACCCTCATTATGAATCCGTTGATGAAAATCCATATTTAGACGACTTTTATGGCGCTATGGAACGCTGGTCGTTTAATTTACAAGTTTACTTTTTAAATAGTAGATTTCGTCAAATATTAGAAATTCGTGAAAGTGGTAAAAATATTATTCAAGATAGAACCATTTATGAAGATGCCAGAATTTTTGCGCCAAACCTACACGCAATGGGCTTAATGCCAAATAGAGATTTTAACAATTACGAATCGTTATTTGAATTAATGGAACGGTTAGTTACACCTCCTGATTTATTAATTTATTTACGCGCTTCTATACCAACTTTAGTTGGACAAATTCATAAAAGAGGACGTGATTATGAAAACTCTATTAGTATAGATTATTTAAGCAGATTAAATGAACGTTATGAAGCTTGGATTACAAAATATAAAAAAGGTAAATTATTAATTATTGATGTTGACAATTTAGATTTTGTAGATAATCCAGAAGATTTAGGTTCTATTATTGACAGAATTGATGCTCAAATTAACGGATTGTTTTAATCTTATTTTTATAAAAATTCATAAAAAAAGCTCACCATTGGTGAGCTTTTTTTATTATCCATAATTATTAAATAATTATTCTTTATGTTCTTCAACATTAACTTGAATATTGTCTTTTTTCAAATTATCTAAATCTTTTTGAACATCTTCTTTTGATCCTTCAAAAACTTTTTCTTCTTTAGTTGTTTCTCCATTAACTGTAGAAGTAGTAATAACCGTTGCTTTAACAGTACCATCATCATTAGTGGTCATTTCAACTTGAACTTGTTTTTGAACCTCTTGATTTACTATTTCTGTTGCTGGTTTTATTGCAGCGTGTTCAGAAACTGCATCCGAAGAAAGTGCAATACTTGGTGCAATTACTAATGCCACAACGGACATTAATTTTAGCAAAATATTTAAAGAAGGTCCTGAAGTATCTTTAAAAGGATCTCCAACAGTATCACCAACCACAGCTGCTTTATGAGCATCTGTTCCTTTCAATCCTTTTTCTTCAATCATTTTTTTAGCATTATCCCAAGCTCCTCCAGCGTTAGATTGAAAAATTGCCATTAACACACCTGTTGTAGTAACCCCAGCTAATAATCCCCCTAACATTTCTGCTCCTCCAATAAAGCCAACAGCAACTGGAGCAGCTAATGCTAACAATCCAGGTAATACCATTTGCTTAATAGATGCTTCCGTTGAAATTGCAACACATTTTTCAAATTCCGCAACTCCTTGAGCATCATCAAATATCTTTCTCTCTTCAACAGAAGCCTTTGACATATCTGAGTCATATTTTTTCATAATCCCTAAAGCGGCTTTTAATGCAGGAATATCTCTAAACTGACGACGAACCTCTTCAATCATAGCCATTGCAGCTTTTCCAACTGCATTCATTGCTAAAGCTGAAAATACAAATGGTAACATACCTCCCACTAACAAACCAGCCATAATATCTGGTTTTGAAACATCAATGGAAGTAACGTGAGCAGTTTGCATAAATGCTGCAAATAATGCTAAAGCAGTTAAAGCAGCTGAAGCAATAGCAAATCCTTTACCAATAGCTGCAGTTGTATTACCAACAGCATCTAATTTATCTGTACGTTCACGAACTTCTTTTGGTAATTCTGCCATTTCAGCAATTCCTCCGGCATTATCAGAAATAGGTCCGTAAGCATCTACTGCTAATTGAATTCCTGTATTTGCTAACATACCAACCGCAGCTATAGCAATACCGTATAAGCCAGCAAAATGATGCGAAACTAAAATTGCTGCTGCAATCAATAAAATTGGCACTGCAGTTGACATCATTCCAACACCTAATCCTGCAATAATATTTGTAGCAGCTCCTGTATTTGATTGTCTAACAATTGAATTAACTGGTTTTGTTCCTGTACCTGTATAATATTCCGTTATTTTACCAACTCCTAAACCAGCTACTAAACCAGCTATAGTTGCCCAAAAAACACCTAATGAAGTATATTCAAATCCATTGAAAGTCCATGATGCTGGAAGCATTTGATCAATAATAAAATAAGAAGCAACCACCATTAATCCAGCAGAACCAAACTCTCCTATATTTAAAGCTGTTTGAGGGTTACCTCCATCTTTAACTTTTACAAAAAATGTTCCTATAATAGACATTATTATACCAACAGCAGCTAATGCTAATGGTAAATAAACTGGTCCTAATCCGTCAAAACCATTTTCTTTAAAAACTGGTAATGCAACAAAAGCACCACCTAAAACCATGGTACCAATTATAGATCCTACATACGATTCAAATAAATCGGCACCCATACCAGCAACATCACCTACATTATCACCCACATTATCTGCAATAGTTGCAGGATTTAAAGGATGATCTTCAGGGATACCTGCTTCAACTTTTCCAACAAGGTCTGCTCCAACATCTGCAGCTTTAGTATAAATACCACCTCCAACACGGGCAAATAAAGCAATAGAAGATGCTCCTAATGAGAAACCTGAAAGCACATTAAGCACTTCCGTAATATCCCAACCTTGACCGCTATAAAGTATAAATAAAGAACTTAATCCTAAAACACCTAAACCTACCACACCTAATCCCATAACTGAACCTCCTGCAAAAGCTACTTCTAACGCTTTTGCTAAAGATGTTCTTGCTGCTTGAGTTGTTCTAACATTTGCTTTTGTAGCTACTTTCATTCCAATAAACCCAGCCAATGCTGAACAAATTGCACCAACTACGAAAGATAAAGCAACCATTCCGCTTGAACCAACTTCAGATTCTCCTTTAAAATATAATAAAATTGCTACAGCTATTACGAATACGGAAAGTACTTTGTATTCCGCTTTTAAAAAAGACATGGCTCCATCTGCAATGTTTTTTGCTATTCTAGCCATCTGTTCATTTCCTTCTTCTTGTTTGGTAACCCAAGCATTTTTAACCACTACAAATACAAGCGCTAAAATTCCAAAAAGAGGTAAATAATTTACTATTAATTCCATTTAATTTTGTTGTTTGTTTAATTATTTTTCACGGTGCTAAATGTAATAAAATAACTGTGATAAAAAAAGCCACCTTTTTAAATTGAAGGTGGCTTTAATTTTTTATAATTATTTTTATTTAAATTGTAAAAGTTCTATTCTTTTTATGTTCACTTTCATTATAACGCTCGGTACATTTTTCAACTATCTCATAAGCTTCAGCTGCATTACCCCAACCTCCTACATCAACTTTCTTCTTTTCTAAATCTTTATATACTTGAAAAAAGTGTTCAATTTCTTTTACTTGATGAGGATTCATATCGGAAATATCATTTAATTTATTCCAAATAGGATCTGAAACAGGAACACAAATAATCTTTTCATCTGGACCTTTTTCATCAGTCATATGGAAAACCCCAATAGCTTTTACCTCCATCACACACATAGGAAATGTAGGTTCTGTTCCTAAAATTAAAACATCTAATGGATCTTTATCTAAAGCAATTGTTTCTGGTACAAAACCATAATCTCCAGGATACATCATAGATGAAAACAACGTTCTATCAAATCTAATTTTATTTAATACAAAATCATATTCATATTTATTCCTGCTTCCTTTTGGTATTTCAATTAATACATCAAACGTTTTTTTTTCTTCTGAACTCATTATTGTTATTTTTTTACAAAATTATAAAATTGAAATAGTAAACCTATTTTAATGCGATTATTTTTAAAAATAAAATCCAAATGCTCCTTTTATAGCAAATTTATTAGCTCCCGGAACGTTTTTGTAATTTCCTCTCCAACTAAAATCTATTCTAAATACTTTAAAAATATTACCAATACCAACACTATATTCATAATATCCTTTGGTTGGTGCCACATAATTAACATTAGAAGCATTTAATGCCTTATTTTTGTCGGAAATAGAACCAATTACTGCTTTTACACCTACCAATTCTCTTAAATTTAATTTTCTTAATAATGGAATTCTTGAAAATATACGGCCATTAAAGTTATGATCAATATGTACAGAAGCATACGAATCGGTTACAAACTCATAATAATCTAGCAATGCATACGTGTTTTCTATGGTAAAATACGATTGGTTTCCTGGAACCACATTTAGCAACCCAAGCGGAACTGCTCCAAAGGTTTTTCCAACTTCAAAAGTTGTAAACATGCGTCCAAGACCACCAATTAAAATAGGCTGACGATAATATAATTGTACTTTATCATAATTAAAATCATTATTTAGAATACCTTTAAATCCATGTTCATAATTTAAAAAGAAGGTTGCATAAGTATCCGTTACTTCTTTTCTTTCTACTCCAAAACCAATAGTTTTTCTATCTGGAGTATATTTTATGGAGAAATCTGCTTCAGTTTGAGCAATATTTGATCCTTTTATATTGTTAGCTTCATCAATCCAATAATCTAAGTTAAAGGTTTGTGGCGATGCTGATTTTAATGTTCTATAAGATGCACCTACTTGAAATTTTAAATTATGTTTCGATTCTATAGATGCAAAAGCACTGGTTAAATTTATAGAGGTTAGTTTACTATTATCTCCACTTGAAAAAAAGGAAGAAGAAGCAAAACTACGGCCTAAAACATCATTAGTAGTGGTTAAACTCACTCCAATTTGTTCAATATCTCTTCGGTTTCCAAGACCTATAATAAATCTGTTTTTATGATTAAGCATCCATTTACCCGAAATACCATATTTAAACTGATTATCTTTAAATCCATAAGCAGTATAAGCCTGTAAACGCCAAGGGTCATTTTCCCCAAAATAGGTTCGTATTCCAGTTCTAATACGTAATCCTTCTACATCATTTTTTCCAAAGGTGGAATAAATTGGACCGTAATCAAAGTTTTTAAAACCAATATAACCTGATCCTAAAATGGATACTAAATTATAAATTCGTTTAAACTTTGGAACCGTAATTAAAGTATCTAGCATTTTATAAATACCCTGTTCGGTTTTATTTAGCTTTTCCTGCCGGTTAGCCAACCAATAATCATCGTTTTTATGGTATATATTTTGATCTGAAATATCTGCTTTATTAGTATAAAAGCTGTTTTCTTTAACTTTATTAAAATCGTAATTTTTATACATGGTAGTTCTTCTACCATATACTCCTTTTGATTTGTCTTTTTTATTTAAACTGAAATCAGACATCATATAATCTTTTTTCAATAAAAACACAGAATCGTTTAGCACGTTAAATTCTTGCTCAATATAAATATCTTTTACCCAGTTTATATTAGCCGAACGAGTGGCTTGCATATTAATTTCTTTAACTGCAAAAGTGGTATCGTTTACCCAAAAATCACCTTTAAAAGTAAGTTCGTTTTTTCTTCGTGGATAATAAACAATATTGTAACACCACTTATTATCAATATAAGCGCTATCAGACAATACATAATTATAGGTGGAAATTCCTGACAATTTTGAAATTGGACTAACAAAACTTTTGTCGAAAATTTTAATATAGTTACTGTAAATATTGTACTCTACATATAAATCTTTTATAAATGCTATTACATTTTGGTTGGATTCAAATCCTGAGTTTTTATTAGCAACTAAATCTTCTCTTTCTTTTAAGCCTCCTTTATTTTTTCCGTAGGCTTTATAAACCGATTCATTAATAAAAATTGGTAAAAATGCTTTTCCTGTAATATTAGATGTATCAATACTTTTAAAAACAAATTCAAGGCCTTTAAAAAGTTTACTTTTCATCATAGAGCTATCAATATTATTCATATCAAACTCCAATTTTTCATACTTATCGTATTGAAATTGATCAAATAAATACACTCCATTCTCCCTTTTTTTTGCCCATATTTTCTTTAATATGGCAATAGCTGGATTTCCTTTTTTCTTAACTTTCCCACTATAAATAACCACTTCTTTAAGTTGATCGGCTTCTTCTTTAAGCTGAATAGTTAAATTTAAATCTCTACTTTTTATGGGAACTGTTTTTGTTTTGTAACCCAAAAATGAAACTGCAATTTTTGTGTAGTTTTTATCGGATTCTAAATAGAATTTCCCGTTCTCATCCGATACAGTTCCTGTAGTTGAACCTACAAAAACGATATTTGCGAAAGGAATACTTTCATTGTGTTCATCAACTACAACTCCTTTTATTTTTACTTGTGAAAAAGTGGCGGTTACGCTTAATAAAAAGAGTAAAAATATTTTTGTTTTCATTTTTTTCATTCCAAATAAAAAACCTTTCAAGTGTTACTTAAAAGGTTTAATAACGTATTTATAGTAACTTTTATTTTCTATAGAGTACTTCTTTTACTGCTTTTATAACATCATTTGAATTTGGCAACCATTCTTCCAATAAAACTGGAGAGTATGGTGCTGGAGTATCTGCAGTAGTAATTCGTTTAATTGGTGCATCTAAATAATCAAATACATTTTCTTGAACTTGATACGTAATTTCTGAAGCAATACTTCCAAAAGGCCAAGATTCTTCTAAAACTACCAATCTATTTGTTTTTTTAATAGAGTTAAAAATAGCTTGATGATCCATTGGGCGAATTGTACGTAAATCAATTATTTCTACAGAAATGCCTTCTTTTTCTAATTCATCAGCAGCTTTATAAGCTTCTTTAATTATTTTTCCAAAAGAAACAATAGTAACATCGGTTCCTTCTCTTTTAATATCTGCTACACCAATTGGTATAATATATTCGCCTTCAGGAATTTCCATTTTATCACCATACATTTGTTCTGATTCCATAAAAATAACAGGATCGTCATCTCTAATAGCTGCTTTTAATAAACCTTTAGCGTCGTATGGATTTGAAGGAATTACTACTTTTAAACCTGGAGTGTTAGCATACCAGTTTTCAAAAGCTTGTGAATGTGTAGCTCCTAACTGACCTGCTGAACCTGTTGGACCTCTAAAAACAATAGGACAATTTAACTGTCCGCCAGACATTTGTCTGATTTTAGCTGCATTATTTATAATTTGATCAATTCCAACTAATGAAAAGTTAAAAGTCATATATTCTACAATTGGTCTATTTCCGTTCATTGCTGCTCCAACAGAAATCCCAGTAAAACCTAACTCTGCAATTGGTGAGTCAATAACTCGTTTTGGACCAAACTCATCCAACATTCCTTTTGAGGCTTTATATGCTCCATTATATTCCGCAACTTCCTCTCCAACTAAAAAGATGGATTCATCACGTCTCATTTCTTCACTCATTGCTTCAGCAATAGCTTCTCTGAATTGTATTGTCTTCATTTTATCTTTTTTTACAATTTGCAAAATTACGCATTTCTATTTTTTCTATCAAACTTATGTTCATAATAAAATTTTACTATGCACGCATAGTATTTTAAAAAAAAGTAGTAACTTCGTAGCAATTACAAAAAAACCTGATTAATTTTAACCCAACTATTTAAATAATAATAAAATGAAGATATTAGTTTGTATTAGTCACGTTCCAGATACTACTTCAAAAATAAATTTTACGGATGATAATTCGAAATTTGACAGTGCTGGAGTGCAATATGTAATAAACCCATTTGATGAGTTTGTACTTACCAGAGCAATGTGGTTTAAAGAAAAACAAGGAGCTACAGTTACGGTTGTCAATGTAGGTAATACTACTAGCGAACCAACTTTACGTAAAGCCCTAGCTATTGGTGCTGATGATGCCATAAGGGTTAATGCTGAACCAACTGATGGATTTGCAGTAGCAAAAGAACTTGCTGAAGTTGCCAAAAATGGTAATTACGATTTAATTATGGCAGGAAGAGAATCTATTGATTATAATGGAGAAATGGTTCCTGGAATGATTGCTTCCTTATTAAACTATAATTTTGTTAATGCTTGTATTGGTTTAGAAATTGAAGGTGAAAAAGCTACTATTTCAAGAGAAATTGATGGTGGAAAAGAAATACTTACTTCTAATTTACCAATTGTAATTGCAGGTCAAAAAGGAATTGTAGAAGAAAAAGATTTACGAATTCCAAATATGAGAGGAATTATGATGGCTAGAAAAAAACCTCTAACTGTTGTAGAACCAATAAATAGCGAAGCAAAAACTTCTATCATTTCTTTTGAAAAACCTGCAGCAAAAGGAGCTTGTAAATTGGTTGATGCAGATAATGTGGGAGAATTAGTAGATTTATTACATAATGAAGCTAAAGTAATTTAATAATTGTCTAATACTTAATATCAAAAAAAATATGTCAGTTTTAGTTTATGCCGAAACATCGGAAGGAAGATTTAAAAAACCAGCTTTTGAAGCAACCGCTTACGGAAAAAAAGTTGCTGAGCAAATGCAAACTAATTTGGTAGTATTAGCAATAAACGCAAATGATACTACAGAATTATATACATACGGAGCAGAAAAAGTAATTTCAGTATCTAACGATGCTTTAAAAAATTTCAACGCAAAAATATTTGCTAACGTTATAAAACAAGTAGCAGAAAAAGAAAACGCAACAGTCATTGTAATTGAAGCAAACACCAACGGATTATATGCTGCACCAATGGTAGCGGTACAATTAAACGCAGGTTATGCTAGTAATGTTGTTGCATTACCTAGTTCTACTAATCCATTTACAGTTAAAAGAAAAACATTTTCAAATAAAGCATTTAATAACACTCAAATTTCAACGGATACTAAAGTATTAACTTTAGCAAAAAATTCTGTAGGAGTACACGAAATTCCTGTTACAGGAAGTACAGAAGAGTTTTCTCCTGAATTGATAGCATGTAATTTAAAATCAGAATCTATTGAAAAAACTTCAGGAAAAATTACTATTGCCGATGCGGATATAGTAGTATCTGGTGGTAGAGGATTAAAAGGACCTGAAAACTGGGGAATGATTGAAGAATTAGCAGAAGTTTTAGGAGCTGCAACTGCTTGTTCTAAACCAGTTTCTGATTTAGGATGGAGACCTCATAGTGAACATGTTGGACAAACAGGTAAGCCTGTTGCTTCTAATTTATATTTAGCAGTTGGTATTTCAGGAGCTATTCAACACTTAGCTGGAGTCAATTCTTCTAAAGTAAAAGTAGTTATTAATAACGACCCTGAAGCACCATTCTTTAAAGCTGCAGATTATGGAATTGTTGGCGATGCTTTTGAAGTAGTTCCTAAATTAATTGAAAAGTTAAAAGAATTTAAAGCAAATAACGCATAATTTTATTAAATTGTGCCTCTAAAAGGCGGTCTAATTATTGGATGACGAAGTCCTTTGATTAGACCGCTTTTTACATTTTAAATTATGAGCTTAGTCCGTTTAAATATTAAAGGTATTTCCTATAGTCAAACCCAGAGTGGTGCTTATGCACTAGTATTAAGTGAAGTAAAAGGCACAAGAACTTTACCTATTGTTATTGGTGCTTTTGAAGCACAATCTATAGCTATTGCTTTAGAAAAAGCAATAAAACCTCCAAGACCACTTACACACGATTTATTTAAAAGTTTTGCAGACAGGTTTCATATTACTATCAAAAAAGTTATTATACATAAATTAGTAGATGGTGTTTTTTATTCAAGTTTAATTTGCGAACAAGATAATATTGAAGAAATTATAGATACTAGAACTTCCGACGCTATTGCCTTAGCTACACGGTTTAATGCTCCAATTTTTACCTATGAAAACATTTTAGACAAAGCGGGTATTTATCTAAAATTTAAAGATGAATTAAATGTTGAAAAGGATAAATTAAGTATTGAAAATTTAATTGATGAAGAACAACAATCTACTATAAGCAAAGAGTCTTCCTTTTCAAAAGACACACTTAAACAATTACACGATAAACTAAATGAGGCTATTCAAAATGAAAACTATGAATTAGCAGCTAAAATTCGTGATGAAATCAATAAAAGAGCATAATAAACATGAACATTAAATTTCGTTTAACTGTATTAAATTTCTTAGAACTTTTTGTATTTGGAGCTTGGCTTATTTCATTAGGCGGTTATTTAGGAGGACAATTAAATTTTGAAGGTATTCAAATAGGTAAAATTTTTACAACTTTAGGTATTGCATCCGTTGTAATGCCTGGCATAATAGGAATTATTGCCGATAAATATATAAATGCACAAAAACTTTTGGGCTTATTACACATTATTGGAGCCATTTTTATGTTCTTTTTAGCACAAACCAAAGATTTTGATTTGTTTTTTTGGCTAATATTAGGATACCTAACCGTGTATATGCCAACATTAGGGTTAGCAAATACCGTTTCGTACAGTATTTTAACAACCAATAAATTTGATGTAATAAAGGTTTTTCCAAAAATAAGAGTTTGGGGAACCATCGGATTTATTGTTGCTGAAGTTTCGGTTGGAACATTTGGATGGGCGCAAAGCAATATGCAATTTTATTTTGCTATGGTTATTTCACTAATAATGGGCGTTTACTCTTTTACATTACCAAACGTTCCTTTATCCACTGCTTCCAATAAATCATTATTAGAAAGATTAGGTTTAGATGCATTTGTTTTATTTAAAGAATATAAAATAGCCGTTTTCTTCATATTTTCAACGTTATTAGGAATCGTTCTTCAAATCACAAATGCTTGGGCTTCAGAATTTTTAAGAAGCTTTAAAGAAACCTATCCAGATTCTTTTGCTGTAACTAATTCAAATACTTTAATTGCACTATCCCAAGTATCCGAAACTCTATTCATTTTAACAATTCCATTCTTTTTAAAACGATTTGGAATTAAAACAGTAATGATTATGAGTATGATGGCTTGGTTTTTTAGATTTGCATTGTTTGGAATTGGTAGCCCAGAAGGAATTGGACTTGGATATCTTATTCTTTCCATGGTTGTGTACGGAGCTGCTTTTGATTTTTTCAACATTTCAGGTTCGTTATTTATAGAAACGGAAACAGATACTAAGTATAGAGGTAGTGCACAAGGATTATTTGTTTTACTAACAAACGGTGTTGGAGCTATAATTGGCGGATTAGGAAGCGGTTATATTGTTCAACTATTTACCACTGAAACAGGTAGAGATTGGTTTTCAATCTGGATGATTTTTGCAGCCTACGCACTAGTTTTAGCCATAATTTTCGGATTAATATTTAAGTATAAACACAATCCAAATGCTATAAAAAACGTTCATCATTAAAAAGTATTCAAGTTTACTACTAATAAAACAACAATATGAAGCAATATTTAGATTTAATAAAACACATACGTGACCACGGCACTCAAAAAGAAGACAGAACCGGTACTGGAACCAAAAGTGTTTTTGGATATCAAATGCGTTTTAATTTAGAAGATGGCTTTCCGATGCTCACTACAAAAAAACTACATTTAAAATCTATTATTTATGAGTTATTGTGGTTTTTAAAAGGTGACACCAATATAAAGTATTTACAAGAAAATAATGTAAAAATATGGAATGCTTGGGCTAATGAGAATGGAGATTTAGGTCCAGTTTATGGTCATCAATGGCGTAATTGGAATAGCGAAGGAATTGATCAAATAAAACAAGTAATAGAAACTATTAAAACCAATCCTGATAGTAGAAGAATGTTAATTTCAGCTTGGAATCCTAGTGTTTTACCAGATACATCTATTTCTTTTGCTGAAAATGTAGCTAATGGAAAAGCTGCTTTACCTCCATGCCATGCCTTTTTTCAATTTTATGTAGCCGATGGAAAACTTTCTTGTCAATTATACCAACGTAGCGCCGATGCTTTTTTAGGAGTTCCTTTTAACATTGCATCCTACGCTTTACTAACGTTAATGATTGCACAAGTTTGTGATTTAAAGCCTGGAGATTTTGTGCATACTTTTGGCGATGCTCACATCTACAACAATCATTTAGAACAAATTAACCTCCAATTATCTAGAACACCAAAACAGTTGCCTCAAATGGAAATTAATTCAAATGTTAAAAATATCTTTGATTTTAAATTTGAAGACTTTAACTTAGTAAATTATAATCCGCATCCTCATATTAAAGGAGCTGTTTCTATATAACTACCAAACTTGATTAAAAAAATTAAAAATATACATTATGAATACACAGGAATTAAGAGACGAGATTATTAAAAAAATTAACCAATTAGACGACAACGAAGTATTGCTTTCATTAAAAAGTTTACTAAATATGTCTGACACAAACTTGGCTAATTTTTTAAAATTTGCAAATGAAAAATTACATAATGAAAACTTTAATGATAAAGAAGATTTTTCTGGATACATTAAAGAATGGGTTAAAAACATGTAACTAATTTATGAGTAACAACCTTGAGCAACACGAATTGTATGAAAATGCACGAGACAGAGTGCAACAAAAAAAGCGATTATACTATCACTTTGTGCTTTTTTTAATAGGTTCGGTATTTCTAATAATTTTAAATAAAGTTTTAAATTACGGAGAGAATTATATCGAAAACTGGTTTGTTTGGGCAATTTCTTTTTGGTTTATTTTATTATGCTTGCATTTTGTTAATGTATTTTTTGTAAATAGATTTTTAGGAAAAGAATGGCAACGAAAACAAATAGAAAAATTAGTTGAAAAACAAGAAAAAAAGATTACTCAGCTTCAAAAAACAATAGAAAAAAAATCATCTTCTACTAAAGATGATGAAATAGTATTATAATTTATTCCCTTCTACATGATTACAATAATTGCTGCAATTGCAAACAATAATGCTCTTGGTAAAAACAATCAGTTAATTTGGTACTTACCTGCCGATTTAACCAGATTTAAAAAAACCACGTTACATCATTATGTAATTATGGGACGAAAAACTTTTGAATCTCTCAAAAAACCTCTACCAAATAGAACCACAGTTATTGTTACTAGAAATAAAAAATACAAAGCCGATGGCTGTATTGTAGTTCACTCGTTAGACGAAGCTTTAACTGTTTCTAAAAATGAAGAAAATGTATTTATTTTAGGAGGAGCAAAAATATACGAACAAGCCATCAAATTTGCCGATGTGTTAGACATAACCTTAGTACATCATACTTTTGAAGCGGATGCTTTCTTTCCAAAAATAGATAAATCTATTTGGAAAGAAAGTGCTCGGCAAGATTTAAAAGCCGACGAAAAAAACAAGTACGATTATAGTTTTGTAACTTATACCAGAAAAGACTAATTAATGGTTAATGTAAAAGGTAATCTTGCTTGAATTCCTTTTGCATTTGTCATATTTCTTAAGCTTTTATAAATTCTATAATTTTCCTGTCCAAATTCTTCTATTAATATTTTTTCTTTAGATTTTATAAAAGGTAACTTGCTAAATTTATCTTCTAAATTCATATGATAACTTGGATAATTACGAATTCCGTAATCGGTTATTCCTGCTAAACTCGCAGCTTCAACAACTGCTGTATGTAAATTACCCAACTCATCAACCAATCCATTTTTAATTGCCTGAGCTCCTGTCCATACTCTACCTTGTGCAATACTATCTACGGTTTCAACACTTAAATTTCTACCTTTAGCAACTCTATCTAAAAAAGTAGTATAAACTGCTTCAACACCTTCTTTAGTTACTTTTTTAAATTCATCAGAAATTGGTTCAAAAACACTATAACTAGGATTATTATTAGTTTTAACTTGTTCAGCATTTATACCTAATTTATTTGCTAAATCACTAACATTTGGTAGCATGCCAAAAACACCAATTGAGCCTGTTATAGTTGTTGGCTCTGCAATAATTTTATTGGCATTACAAGAAATATAATATCCTCCAGAAGCTGCAACATTACCCATAGAAACCACTACAGGAATTTGTTTTTTTGTAAGCTCAATTTCGCGCCAAATTAATTCGGAAGTTAATGCACTTCCTCCAGGAGAATTTACACGTAAAACAATTGCTTTTGTATTAGCTGATTCTCTAGCTTTTCGTAATGCATTAATAATTAAATCTTGTCCAATATTATCTTCATCTCCTTTTCCATAAATAATTTCACCTTGCGCATAAATTACAGCTATCTTATCCGAAGCTGATGATCTAATTCTACCTTTTCCTGTTGTAATATAATTTGGTAATGAAACTCTGTTTAAAGTTTCTTTTAAAGGCGTTTCTACTGCATTTTTTAATTTATCTTTATATTCATCGGCATAAATAATTCCATCAACCAACTTATTATCTTTTGCAGAATTAGCGTTCCTTCCTAATAAATTATCTGCAATATTATTTAATTTTTGGATGCTAATATTTCTACTTTTTGATATATCTAAAGTAAGTCCATTCCAAATAGATTTTAAAAATGAAGTGATTTGTTCTTTATTATTATCACTCATTTTATTAGTTAAATATGGTTCTACAGCACTTTTATATTTTCCGTGCCTAATTACCTCATACTTAACTCCAAACTTATTTTCAAAATCTTTATAATACAAAATCTCCGTTGCTAATCCTTTAAAATCAACCGCGCCGCGTGGGTTTACAAAAATGGAATCTGCAACTGAACTTAAATAATACGATTTTTGATCGTACATATCTGCATAGGCATAAATAAATTTACCAGATTGTTTAAATTCTAAAAGTTTATTTCTGATTGCTTGCATTTGAGCAACACCAGCACTAATACCTAATGTTGATATAGAAATTCCTTTAATATTATCATCGTAACTAGCGTTTTCAATAGCATTTAAAATTTCATTTAAACCAATTTTTCGCTCATTAATATTAAATACCTCATCTAAAAAATTACTGCTTTTTGGTGCATAATCTTTAACTACAGATTTTAAATTTAAAGTTAAAACCGAATTGCTTTTTACCTCTACTTCTTTTGTGTCGCTAACTAAAGATGCAATTAAAACTATTAGTAAAAGTAATAGACCAATACCAATTAAAGTACCAAAAATTGAAGCAAATAAATTCCTTAAAAATTTCATCGTTTAAAAATATTTTTATTAGCAAAAAAAGGTGCTAAATGTTTATAAGTTGAATAACAAAGATATGTTTTTATATAATACTTTTCTTTTCTTTGTATATACTTTATGCATTTACTTAGAAGCACATATTTATCTATAGGTAGCAACCTAGAAAACAAGCTTAAAAACCTACAAAAAGCAGTAGATTTTATAAGTCAAAAAATAGGTGCAATATCCAAAATATCAACCGTTTATAAAACGGAATCTTGGGGTTTTGAAAGTGATGATTTTTATAATATATGCTTGCAGGTTTCTACCAAATTAAATCCTGAAGATTTATTACTCACCACGCAAATTATAGAAAAAATTATTGGACGAAAAGAAAAAACAAAAGAAGGTTATGAGGCTCGCACTATAGATATTGATATTTTACTTTTTGACAACGAAATTATTTTTTCGCCAGATTTAATAGTGCCTCATAAAGAAATGCTTCAGCGAAAATTTGTACTTGCGCCTTTAGCTGAAATTGCACCAAATTTATTACATCCAATAGAAAAAAGAAGAATACAGGTTTTACTTAATAATTGTTCGGATACTAGTAAAATTACAAAAACCGATTTCAAACTAAATCGTCCAATTTGTTTATCTGAAAAGTACAATTACATTGCCATTGAAGGAAATATTGGCGCTGGAAAAACTTCACTTACTAAAATGATAGCGGAAGATTTTAACGCAAAAACAGTATTAGAACGTTTTGCAGATAATCCGTTTTTACCAAAATTTTACGAAGATAAAGAACGCTACGCCTTTCCTTTAGAGATGAGTTTTTTAGCCGATAGATACCAACAACTTTCTGATGATTTAGCGCAATTTGATTTATTTAAAAACTTTATAGTTTCAGATTATTATATTTTTAAATCCCTAATTTTTGCACAGGTTACCTTACAAAATGATGAATATTTTTTGTACAGAAAAATGTTTGACATTATGTACAAAGAAATTTCTAAGCCTGATTTATACATTTATTTATATCAAAAAACACCTCGTTTATTAGAAAATATTAAAAAACGAGGAAGAGAATACGAACAAAATATTGCACCAGAATATTTAGATAACATTCATAGTGGTTATGCTACTTTTATTAAAACAGAAGAAAATTTAAAAACGTTAATAATTGACGTTTCTGAATTAGATTTTGTTAACCACCCAGACGATTATACAAACATTGTTGAGCTAATAAAAAACGCTGATTAATTTATTTTTTAAGTTCTAATTTTTCCGCAAAATAATCACAAAAATCACGCATAGTAGCGCTCATTCTTTCATCGTTAGTTGCTCTTTCAAAAGAGTTTGACATTGAAAGTAGAGTTTGATGGAAAAAATATTTCATTTCATCTAATGGCATATCTTTAGTCCATAAATCTAATCGTAAAGTATCTTTTGCATTCGGATCCCAAACCGAAATTAACATTGCTTTAGCTTCCTGATCTTTTATATTATTATCTTTTGCAGTCCAGCTTATTTTTTCGGGAATTTTATTTTCGTCTAATCCAACGTTAAATTCTATTTTAGAGGTATGATTAATTGCCATTTTTATGTGGTTTATATTTAGATTTTTTAAATATTTCTTCCGCTTTAGTTTGTAAAAGCTGCTGCAAAGTTACATTATTATTTTTCATATATGATCGAACAATTTGCCAACCAATCCAGCTTCCAATTCTACCAGGTGATTCATTATCTATATTCAAATAAAATTTAGAAAAAGGTGCATCTGCAATAAATCTTTTATATAAAGATGAATTACTACTAAACAGCAAATCTTTTTCCATAAAATAAGTCCAAATTGGCAATTCATTTGCTTTAGCCCATTCTAACTGATCTTTTGTGTATCCCATTTTTTCTTCATCGGAAGCCATTGGTAAAAAAGCATCTAATAAATATTTCTTTTTACCTTGAATTATACAATTATTTAAAAATAATCGTTCTCTTTTTTGTCTGTAATATTTATCTGAAATAGCTTTTGCAACATCAACTACTAACTGAGATTTATTATAATTTTGCTTCAAATATTCTGGGAAATCATTGTAAACTTTATCTTTTGTCCCCAAATACATATCTAAGGAAATAAACAGTAAACTATCGGCATAAATCACCTTGCTTTCATAATCTAAATTTGTAATTAATGTAATTATTTTTGGTGATTTAAAATTAGGATAATAGTACTTTACGTGTTTAAATAAATTATTTATTTGCGATTTTTCGTTACTAAAATCTCCAAATACTTTTTGCGATTTTTTATACAATTCTTGCTCATTTTTAATTTTTGCAAGCCAAATACTATCATTCTTTTCTGGAAATAAATATGGGTATTTTTTTTCCAATTTAGGCAAAGTTTCTTTAGTAGCCGTATAAAATTGTTGTTCAAACCTGTTTACAACAACTTTAGTTTTAATATTAGAAACGTCAATGTCCTTTTTTGGTGTGTCGCTGCATGATGCTAACACTAATAAAATAAAAATGGGAATATAATATCTGTTCATTAATTTCTATCTTTACAAACTTAATTTAAGTAACGACAAAAGTATTAAATTAGTTTAAAAAGCATTTAATCTTTTTTGAAATTAGATCAAATACCCAAATGAAAATAGCAATTGCGCAAATTAATACAACAGTAGGAAATATTTCTGGAAATTTTGAAAAAATTATTTCAAACATAACCAAAGCTAAAAATGAAAATGCCGATTTAGTAGTTTTCCCTGAATTAACGTTAACGGGTTATCCTCCAAGAGACTTACTTATTAAAAAAAGTTTTGTAAAAAAAAATATTGAAGTACTTCACCAGTTAGTTGAATTTACAGAAAATATTGCCATTGTTGTTGGTTTTGTTGATGAAAAAAACGGAAATTTATACAATGCCGCTGCATTTATTAAAAATAAAAAAATAGTAGAAATATGTCATAAAATTCATTTACCAAATTACGATGTTTTTGATGAAAAAAGATATTTTACTGCTGGTTCTGTTACTTCATTAGTGAATTTTAAAGGCCTTAAATTAGGATTAACTATTTGTGAAGATATCTGGATAGATAATGGTCCTGCTTACGATTTAAAAAAGAAAGGAGCTGAATTGATTATTAATATTTCAGCATCTCCATTTCATGCAGGAAAAGAAAAAATCAGATTAAATGTTGTTGCTAAACAAGCCAAAGAGAATAACATCCCAATTGTTTATTGTAACCTAATTGGTGGACAAGACCACCTAATTTTTGATGGTAGAAGTTATGTTATTAACTCTAAAGGAAAATTGGTACAGCAAAGTGAATCCTTTGTAGAAGAATTAAGCTATGTTAGTAATATTGAATCCAAAAATGAAATAGCGTTTATTGAAAACGAAAACGAATCCATTTATAACGCATTGGTTTTAGGGGTTAAAGATTATTTTAGAAAAAATGGATTTAAAAATACGGTAATTGGATTAAGTGGTGGTATTGATTCTGCTTTAACGGCTGCTATTGCTGTAGATGCTTTAGGAAAAGATAACGTTAAAGGTGTTAGTATGCCAAGCAAGTTTTCTTCTAAAGGAAGTATATCCGATTCTTTAGATTTAGCAGAAAATTTAGAAATTCCTTGTGATGTAATTCCTATTAAAGATATTTATAATAGCTACTTAAAAACTTTAAAAACTCAATTTGCAAATACTAAATTTAATGTTGCCGAAGAAAATATTCAAGCTAGAATTAGAGGTAATATTTTAATGGCGCTTTCAAATAAATTTGGCTATTTAGTACTTACCACAGGCAACAAATCTGAAAGCTCGGTTGGATATTCTACTTTATATGGCGATATGGCTGGCGGATTAGCGGTAATTTCAGACGTTTTAAAAACTAAAGTTTATGCATTATCTAAATATATAAATAAAGTTAAAGGCAAAGAAGTTATTCCTGTTTCTACTATAACTAAACCGCCATCTGCTGAATTAAGAGAAGATCAAAAAGATTCAGATTCATTACCAGAATATGATATTTTAGACCCAATTTTAAAAGCTTATGTTGAAGATGATTTAGGAAAAGAAGCCATAATTAAATTAGGTTTTGAAGATGCAATTGTTACTAGAATAATTAATTTAGTGGATAGAAATGAATACAAACGCCAACAAGCTGCTTTAGGATTACGAATTACATCAAGAGCTTTTGGTCAAGGAAGAAGAATGCCGATTACTAATCGTTGGAAAGACGATTAAACAACCCTATTTAAACGCTCAAATAGTTTTTGCTTTAGATTGGTATAATTTACAACCGTATCTAAAATTGGATCATTTATATTTTCTTGTTCCATTTCAGAAATTAAGGATTTTATTTTTTTCTCAATAAGCACACGCCTAAGATTATAAATTGCATCTAAAACCATTTTTGATAAATTATCCTCTTTGCTTGGAGGGTAAACTTTTTTTCTATTCCAATTACTTAAAGCATATTTTTCATCGTCCATTAAAATATTGGTTACCAAATTGGCTATTCTTATATCTTCATTATTCACAAAAGCATCAACTGAAATGGTTTCCTCTTGATTTAATTGATGAATCATTTCGTAATAAATTTGCTGAAATAATTCATCTGTAAATTCAATTTCATCTTCTTGTAAATTCAAATATATTTCTTTGGAAACTACATTTTCAAAATGGTATTTTTTTAAGGATTTAACTTCATTATCATCCACTTCTTCCCCTGGAACATATCCTTCAAATTCAATATCTTTATTACCATATAGCAGTAAAATTTTAATAATTTCACGTTCGCATTTATGTAATTCATCAATTTCTTTAAACTCTGGCGTTTTTTGTAAAACAGGTGCTAAAGGCTTATTATACAATGGCGTTTTAGATGCCTCGCGTTGTTCTTTTTTTACAATTTGTGCCAATTCACTAAAAAGTACTGTTTCTGAAATGTCCAAAATTTTGGAACATTCTTTAATATATACTTCCCGCTGAATTCTATCAGGAATTTTTGAGATGCTAATAACAATATCGCGAATTAATCCCGCTTTTTTAACAGGATCATTTTCAGCATCTTTCATTAACAAAGTAACCTTGAAATTAATAAAGTCATGCGCTTCATTTTCAATGTATTCTTTAAGTTCTTCTGAAGTTACTTTTTTTGAAAAACTATCAGGATCTTCGCCTTCGGGGAACAAAACCACTTTTACATTTAAACCTTGTTCCAGCAATAAATCAATACCTCGAATGGAAGCTCTAATACCTGCTGCATCTCCATCAAACAACATTGTTACGTTGTTAGTAAGCCTGTGAATTAATCTAATTTGCTCTTTAGTTAAAGCTGTTCCTGAAGAAGAAACTACATTTTCAATTCCAGATTGATGAAAGGAAATTACATCCGTATAACCTTCTACTAAATAGCAATTATCTTGTTTTGCAATACTCTGTTTTGCGAAATAAATACCATATAAAATATTACTTTTATGATAAATTTCGCTTTCTGGAGAATTTAAATATTTAGCCGCATTTTTATCTTTTGTTAAAATTCTACCTCCAAAGCCAAGCACTCTTCCGCTCATACTATGAATAGGAAACATTACTCTTCCCTTAAATCTATCAAACTTTTTAGTTTTAGATAATTCTTCGGTTTTTTTAACAATGGTAAGTCCTGTAGCTTCTAAAAAATCAAGATCATATCCATTATCTAAAGCTTCTTTAGTAAAAGCTTCCCATTCATCTAAGGCGTAACCTAGTTCAAATTTTCGTATAGTTTCTTCAGTAAAACCACGTTCTTTAAAATACGTTAAACCAATGGCTTTGCCTTGCTCATTTTCAAGTAGTATTTTTTGAAAATAATTTCGAGCATATTCAGATACCAAAAACATACTTTCACGGTCATCAGCTTGCAGTTTTTGCTCATCGGTTTGTTCGGTTTCTTCAATTTCAATATTGTATTTTCTAGCCAAATACCGAATAGCTTCTGGATAGGAATAATGTTCTTGCTCCATTAAAAAAGTAATAACATTTCCTCCTTTTCCAGAACTGAAATCTTTCCAAATTTGTTTAACTGGAGAAACCATAAACGAAGGCGTTCGTTCTTCGGAAAAAGGACTTAACCCTTTAAAATTACTTCCCGATTTTTTTAAATTAACAAATTCACCAATAACCTCCTCAACTCGAGCAGTTTCAAAAACCTTATCTATGGTATTTCTAGAAATCAATAGTTGCTGTTTAAAAGTTTTTAAATTGTGTCTAAAGTACAAAAATTAACTAAAAAAAATCACTCTAGAAAATTTCAAAGAGTGATTTTAAATTTTATATAAAATGCAATTCTACTAAACTGCTTTTAATCTTTTTAAAGTAGATTTTTCTATTTTATTTTCTGCGTATTTTTTAGTAATTCGTAAAGTTTTTTCTTCAGATCCTGGCATTTCAAACATAGCATCTGTTAAAATTGCTTCACATAGAGAACGTAACCCTCGAGCTCCTAATTTGTAATCTACTGCTTTTTTAACTATAAACTGTAAGGCTTTTTCATCAATAGAAAAATCGATTCCATCCATTTTAAACAATTTTTTATATTGTTTAATAATTGAATTTTTAGGTTCCGTTAAAATAGATCGTAAAGTTTTTTCATCTAAAGTATGCATATAGGTTAGCACTGGTAAACGACCAATTATTTCTGGTATTAACCCAAAAGATTTTAAATCGCTTGGAATAATATATTGTAACATATTTTCTTGGTCAACTTTATCTTCTTTAATAGAAGCACCATAGCCAACTGCTTGTCTATTTAATCGTTTTCCTATTATTTTATCAATTCCTGAAAAAGCACCTCCGGCAATAAATAAAATATTTTTAGTGTCTACTTCAATAAATTTTTGATCAGGATGTTTTCTTCCTCCTTTTGGGGGTACATTTACTTTAGAACCTTCTAAAAGTTTTAATAAAGCTTGTTGTACACCTTCTCCTGAAACATCACGAGTAATAGATGGATTATCTCCTTTACGTGCTATTTTGTCTATTTCATCAATAAAAACAATACCTCTTTCTGCTTTTGCAACATCATAATCTGCTGCTTGTAATAATCGTGTTAAAATAGTTTCAACATCTTCACCTACATAACCTGCTTCGGTTAAAACAGTAGCATCAACAATACTAAATGGTACATTTAACATTTTAGCAATAGACCTTGCAATTAATGTTTTACCTGTTCCTGTTTCTCCTACTAAAATTATATTACTTTTTTCTATTTCAATCTCTTCTTCTTTGGAAGAAGCAGGTTGTAATAATCGTTTATAGTGATTGTAAACTGCAACAGACAACGTTTTTTTTGCTTGTGATTGCCCAATCATATATTGATCTAAAAACGCTTTTATTTCTTTAGGTTTTTTTACTATTAATTCTGTGCTTAAGGTTGAAGAATTTTTCTCAGCTAATTCTTCCATTACAATACCATGAGCTTGTTCAATACATTTATCACAAATGTGTGCATCTAAACCTGCAATCAATAAATCAGTTTCTGATTTTTTTCTACCACAAAACGAGCATTCTAATACTTCATCTTTTGCCATACTAATCGTTTTTATTTAATTAATAGCGAAAATATATGCTATTTATTATTTTCTTATTAAAATTTCATCAATCATACCATAAGCTTTTGCTTCATCCGCTTTCATCCAAAAATCTCTATCAGAATCTGCATGTACTTTTTCTATAGTTTGCCCTGAATGTTTTGAAATTATTTGGTATAATTCATCTTTTAATTTTAAAATTTCGCGTGCTGTTATTTCAATATCACTTGCCTGACCTTGTGCACCTCCTAATGGTTGATGAATCATAACCCTTGAATGAGGCAAAGCGGAACGTTTTCCTTTGGCACCTGAACACATTAAAACTGCACCCATTGAAGCTGCCATACCTGTACAAATAGTAGCAACATCAGGTTTAATAAATTGCATAGTATCATATATTCCTAAACCTGCATAAACGCCACCACCTGGAGAGTTAATATAAATGGAAATATCTTTAGAGCTATCTACACTTTCTAAAAACAACAACTGTGCTTGTATAATATTAGCAACATAATCATCAATAGCTGTTCCTAAAAAAATAATTCTGTCCATCATTAAACGCGAAAACACATCCATTTGTGCTACGTTTAACTGGCGTTCTTCAATAATATAAGGTGTAACACTACTTACAATTTTGTCATAGTGCATGCTACTAATGCCTTGGTCTTTAGTTGCAAATTTTTTGAATTCTTTTCCGTAATCCATTTTACAGGGTTTTATAATTTTAGTTTGTAAAGATAAGAAGTATTTGTTAGATACTCAATTAGAGTTAGTATTATACTTTTTTATTTTATCAATTTAAGTATATTTGAACTTCTATAATCCTATTTCACAATGAAAACTCTCTTTAAAATTTGTTTAGTTTTTAGTTTAATATCTACTCAAATTAATGCTCAAAGTTATAAAGAACGATTAAATCAATTGGATGTTTTACATTACAATTTAACTATTTCTGTAAACGATACTTCAAATGTTATTTGTGGAAACATGAAAATCTCCATAAAATTCAAAAAATTATTGAAAGATTTTCAGCTAGATTTTACCAAGCAAGATAGTACCGGAAAAGGAATGCAAGTAAATTACGTTTTAGAAGGTAAAGACACTATAAATTATATTCATAAAAATAACCGTTTAACTTTGACACCTACAAACCTAAAAACAGACAGTGTTTATACTTTTTCTATTGATTATAGAGGCGTTCCAAAAGACGGTTTAATTATTAGTAAAAACATGTTTGGTGATCGTACTTTTTTTGGGGATAATTGGCCAAACAGAGCGCATAACTGGTTTCCTTGTGTAGATCATTCTTCGGATAAAGCCACAGTTGAATATTATGTAACGGCACCAAATAAATACCAAGTTATTGCTAATGGATTATTAACAGAAGAAACAAATACATCCCATTCTACTAAATTATATCATTACCAAACTATAGTGCCTATTCCACCTAAAGTAATGGTTATTGGCGTTGCCAGATTTGCAGTTGAAAACATTGGAACTGTAAAAACAATTCCTGTTTCAAGTTGGGTATATCCTCAAAACAAAAAAGAAGGTTTTTACGATTATAGTATTGCAAAAAAAGTTCTTAGGTTTTATATAGATAATATAGGATCTTATCCATATCAAAAATTAGCAAATGTACAGTCTAAAACAAGATTTGGTGGCATGGAAAATGCAGGAAATATTTTTTATTTTGAAAAATCAGTTACTGGGAAACAAGATAACGAAGCCTTAATTGCGCACGAAATTGCGCATCAATGGTTTGGTAATTCCGTTTCGGAAATAGATTGGCCACACTTATGGTTAAGTGAAGGTTTTGCTACTTATTTCACCGATTTATATATAGAAAAAACCAAAAATGATTCCATTTTTAAAAATCGTTTAAAAACACAACGAACTAAAATTTTAAATTTCTATAAAAAACAACAAACTCCTGTAATTGATAGACATCCTAAAAATTTAATGAGCTTATTAAATCCTAATTCCTACGAAAAAGGAGCTTGGTTTTTACATATGCTACGTCATAAAATTGGAGATGAAATTTTTTGGAAAGGAATACGCACTTATTATGATTCTTTTAAAAATAAAAATGCATCTACAACTGATTTTAAAAATGTAATTGAAGCATTATCTGGCAAAAATTTAACTTCGTTTTTTAATCAATGGTTAGAAAAACCTGGGCAACCAGAAATTAAAACCGAATGGATTTATTTTAAAAACAAAGTTAGACTTATGATTACACAAACACAACAAACTCCATTTCAATTTCCGTTGGATGTTGCTTTAATTTATAAAGATGGAAGTTCAGAAATTAAAACGTTGCAAGTAAGCGATAAAGTAACTCCTTTTGTTTTAAATGCAAGTAAAGAAGTAAAAAATATTGTATTAGATCCTAACACTTGGCTTCTTTTTAAACAAGTAAAAAATTAATCATTTTTAAAAAGTTGGATATTATTAGCAGATAATCTTTTCCTAAATCACTTAGTTATTAAAGATTATATTTGCAAAAAATACAACCATGAAATTTTCCGATTTAAACTTAAACCGCTTTTTATTAAATGCCTTAGATGAAATGGGGTTTACAACTCCTACTCCTATTCAAGAAAAAGCTTTTTCGGTAATAATGAGTAGTAGAGATATGGTTGGAATTGCACAAACTGGAACTGGAAAAACGTTTGCTTACTTGTTACCAATTTTAAGACAACTTACCTTTTCTACTCAAAAACATCCACGTGTTTTAATTGTTGTTCCAACTAGAGAATTGGTAGTTCAAGTGGTTCAGGAAATTGAAAATTTAACACCATATATTAATGTTAGATTTGCAGGAGTTTATGGTGGCACAAACTTAAACAAGCAAAAACAGTTAGTTTTTGAAGGACAAGATATTTTAGTTGCAACTCCAGGACGATTATTAGATTTAGCGCTAGATGGTGTTTTAAAATTAAAACACATTCAAAAATTAGTAATTGATGAAGTGGATGAAATGATGAACCTTGGCTTTAGACCACAATTAATTACTTTACTAGATTTATTACCAAAAAAACGACAAAGTATTTTGTTTTCTGCAACCTTAACAAAAGAAGTAGCTGGTATTTTAGATCAGTTTTTTAAATCGCCTGTTAAAATTGAAATTGCAAGTAGCGGAAGCCCGTTAGATAACATTACACAACAAGCATATCCTGTTCCAAATTTCTACACTAAAGTTAATTTTTTAGTGCATCTTCTTCAAAATAAAGATGAATTTAAAAAAGTATTGGTCTTTGTGAAAAATAAAAAACAAGCAAATATTTTGTTTGAAGAATTAGAAACTTTACTTCCAAACCAAGCCAATGTTATTCATTCCAATAAAACTCAAAATTACCGTTTACGATCTGTAAAAAACTTTGAAAAAGGAACTTTTAATGTTTTAATTGCAACGGATATTATTGCTCGGGGATTAGATTTAACCGATGTTAGCCACGTAATAAATTTTAATATTCCTGAAGAACCTGAAAATTATATTCACCGAATTGGTAGAACAGGACGTGCCGAACAAAAAGGAACTGCAATTTCGTTTTTTACAGAAATTGAAGCTGACTATTTAGGTGAAATTGAAACTTTAATGAATACCGAAATTGACGTTTACGATTTACCTGAGAACATAGAAATTTCTTCTAAACAAATTGAAGAAGAAATGCCAAAAGTAGCACCCGAAAAAACCGGTAAAAAAAGAAAAATTACAGAGCCTAAAGGCGATGCTTTTCATGAGAAAAAAGAAAAAAATAAACGTGTGAATTTAGGAGGATCTTACCGAAGAGAAATAGCAAAAAAATATAAAAAACCTAAAACCAGAGGTCAAAAAAGAAAATAGTTTCACTTTAAATTTAACCATAAAAAAACTCCTTAAAATTAATTTTAAGGAGTTTTTAATTTTATAAAAACCGAATTCTTATTTGTAAACTTCTTTTACAAATTCTTCGTAATTAACTTCTTTAACTTTAAAGGAAACATTAGCTTTATAAAAGTCTAATAATTTTTGTCCCATTAATTGATCTTGTAATCGTTTTACTTCTTCTTCATTAGTTAACACTCTTTGTACAATTTCATCCAATTGTTTTTCTTCAGGATTTAATTGTCCGTATTGTGCCATTTGAGCAACTACAAAACCTTTTGTGTATTCTTTTAATTCTTCAAAAGTAATTTGTAAGTTGTTGTCTTTAAATATTTTATCTTGAATTAATTGAAAACGTAAACCTTTCTCAGATTTTTCATATTCTTCAGCTGCTTGTTCAGGAGTTAATGGTTTTTCACCCGAAACAACAATCCATTTTTTCAAAAATTCAGCAGGTAATTCAAATTTAGTATTTTCTACTAAATAATCGTTAACATCATTTATAATTTGCTGATCTGCTTGAGCTTGAAATTGTTTTTCAATTTCTTCTTTAATTTTGGCTTTTAATTCTTCTTCTGTTTTAACTACATCTTTACCAAAAACTTTATCAAACAATTCTTGGTTCATTTCAGCTAATTCAGTAACATTAATTTCTTCAATGGTAAAAGTTAAAGCAATATCTAAACCATGAATATCATCGTGAGATAAACCTAAAGCTCCCATTAATTTATGATCATCATCAAATAATCCTTTAGATTTTAAGGTTAAAACATCTCCAACTTTACTTCCTATAAATTTCTTTTGATTTGTTTTACCTTTAATTGAAGCGAATTCAATAGTAGATTTTTTATTGATTTCTTTTTCTTCGTTTACAAAAGTACCTGTAAGTGTAACTCCTTCTTCAACTTCTGATTTTGAAACTAATTTACCAAATTGTTTTCTAATTTTTTCAACTTCTTCTTCAATCAATTTATCATCTGCAACAATTTTATATTGATTGATTTTATTTTTAGCTTTTAAATCAATTTCAATAATTGGAGCTAAACCTAACTCAAATTCAAAAGCATAATCTCCAGCATCCCAGTTAAAATCATCTTGCATTTTTGGCAAAGGATTTCCTAAAATATCAATTTTTTCTTCGGTTAAAAATTTATTCAATGAATCTTGTAATAGTTTATTTACTTCATCAATCATCACAGATTTACCGTATTGTTTTTCAACCATTCCCATTGGTACTTGTCCTTTTCTAAAGCCAGGTATGTCCGCTTTTTTACGGTAATCTTTTAAAATAGTGCTAACTTTATCTTGGTAATCTGCAGCTGAAATTTCAACTTTTACTACTGCATTTAACTCATCAATATTCTCTTTTGTAATATTCATTGTATTCTAAATTTATCTTATATCATTAAAAATCGGGTGCAAAATTACTACTTTTTACGCACTTGTCAAAGTATTTAATCCATTCAAATTCAATCCTTTTGATTATTTTCTTTTAATAAAGAAAATAAAATAGATTGAAAGAGGGATAATAGTAAACTAAATAACAAGGCTATCCAAAAACCAGCTACTGCAAATCCGTCAACAAAATAATCTGCTAACAAAATTATACAAGCATTAATTACTAATAAGAATAATCCAAAGGTTACTATAGTTGCTGGTAAAGTAAAAAATATTAGTAGTGGTTTAACGGTAATACGCAAAATACCCAAAACAACTGCTACTAAAATGGCATTGGTGAAATTTTGGATTTGTACACCTGGTAATAAGTTTGCTATTAAAACTACGGCAATCGCTGTGAGTAGTATTTTAAATATAGTTTTCATAAGGTAATATTTTGTGTTTTACGCAACTATAATTATGCCAAGCAGTTAATTACTTAAAAACCTGACAACTTCGTTATAAAATTGTGTCGGATTTTCTGCATGTAACCAATGACCTGCATTTTTGACAGTTACAATTTTTGAATTTTCAAAATGAGCTTTTATTAAAGCTTCATCATTTTTGGTGATGTAATCCGAGTTTTCTCCTTTTAAAAATAACGTTTCTCCTTTAAACTCAGAAAAAGAAGGCAAAGCCTCTCCTACTTCAGGATAATTTTCGGTTAAACTGTTTAAATTAAAACGATAAGCTAATTCTCCTTTACTTTTCCAATATACATTTTTAAGTAAAAATTGTAGAATTCCTTGATTATCAATATAAATTTTCAAGATTTCCGAAACTTTTTTACGAGTATTTTGAATTTGAAAATTAACGGCGTTTAAAGCGGCTAATATTTGTTGATGATGTGGTTTATAAGCTCTCGGACTTATATCTGCAACAATTAATTTATTTACTAAACTTGGATAAGTTACTGCAAATAACATGGCTACTTTACCTCCCATAGAATGACCTAACAAATTAACATTATGCAAATTATGATTTTTAATATAAGTATGTAAATCTTCCACTAATAGTTCATAATCAAACTCATCGGAATGAAAACTTCTTCCATGATTTCGTTGATCTATTAAATGTACTTGGTAATTTTTAGAAAATTCAGTCCCTAGTGTTTTCCAATTATCACTCATTCCTAAATAACCGTGCAAAATAATAAGCGGATCTCCCTTTCCTAGTATAGTAGTATTTAATTTATTCATTAATTATTAGCCAAACTTAATTTGTATTTATACATATTTATAACATTCTCCAACCCTAGATACAACGATTCTGTAATTAAAGCATGCCCTATTGAAACTTCTTTTAAATTGGGTATAGATTTAGCAAAAAACTGAATATTTTCCAAATTCAAATCGTGCCCAGCATTAATTCCTAAACCTAATTCTGTTGCTAAATTTGCACTTTTAATATATGGCTCTACTACTTCCATATTTCCTAAACTAAATTGCGAAGCATAGTTTTCGGTATATAATTCAATTCTATCCGCACCAGTAGTTGCTGCAGCTTCTATAAGTTTCAAATTGGTATCAATAAAAATAGAAGTTCTAATTCCATTTTGTTTAAATTCTGTAATTACTTCTTTTAAAAAAGATTGATGAGTTATAGTATCCCAACCTGCATTTGAAGTAATAGCATTTACCGCATCTGGCACTAAAGTTACCTGAGTTGGCTTTACTTTTAACACCAAATCAATAAATTTTGGAATAGGATTTCCTTCAATATTAAATTCTGTGGTAACAATTTCTTTTAAATCAAACGCATCTTGATATCTAATATGACGTTCATCTGGTCTCGGGTGAATTGTAATTCCCTCTGCACCAAACTCTTGTATGTCACTAGCTACTTTTACAACATTAGGATAATTTGCACCTCTAGCATTTCGTAAAGTGGCTATTTTGTTTACATTTACACTTAATTTTGTCATATTTTTAACTTTTATTTTGAAATGATGATGCAAATTTACAACTAACTATACAAATTTGGTTTTATTTTTGATTAATTTGTACTATAATTAAAAACGTAATGAAAGCAATTCCTACACTATTAACAGAGTTTAAAGCATTTACTTTGCAAACTAAAATTGCCAAAGCAAAAGCCTTTTTTAAAGAAAATACTTATTCACATTTTCCTGTAGTAAGTAATAAAAAGTTAGTTGGTTTAATTTCAGAAACTGATATTCAAGGAATTTATGATGAGGATAACATTTTAGAAAAATACCAATACCTATTTAAATCTTTTTTTATTGAAGAACATACTAATTTTTTAGAAATTTTAAATGTTTTTGCTATTAACGAAGCTAACTTAGCTCCTGTTGTTACTAAAGAACAAAATTATGTTGGTTATTATGATTTGATTGATATTTTACATATTTATAATAACTCTCCTTTTTTAAGTAATGAAGGCACAATAATTATTCTTGAAAAAGAAGCAAGAGATTACTCATTTAGTGAAATCTGTCAAATTGTAGAATCTAACAACGGAAAAGTTTTAGGAATTTTTATTTCAAAAACAACACCATCAACCGTAACCATTACCTTAAAATTTAATGCTTCCGAAGTAAATGAAATTATACAATCGTTTAGACGATTTAATTATCATGTTTTATCTAAACATAAAGAAGATTTTTTACTAGAAGAGTTGAAAGATAGAACAGATTATTTACAAAAATATTTAAATATTTAAATATGAAAGTTGCCATTTACGGACAGTTTTTTAAGTTAGAAGATATTGTTTATATAAAAGAGCTTTTTAACGTTCTTACCAAAAAAAATATTGAATTTTTAGTAGAAGAAAGCTATTTTAACTTTATTAAAAAAAATATTGAAACTAAAAACATAGCTACTTTTTCATCTTATAATGACTTAAAAAACGCCTTCGATTTTATAATAACTATGGGAGGAGATGGAACTATTTTAAGTGCCGTAACCATTGTTAGAGATTCTAACATTCCAATTATTGGTATAAATACAGGCAGATTAGGTTTTTTAGCAACCGTTCAAAAAGAAGAAATTGAAAGTGCAATTAACGCTCTTATAAATAAAGATTTTTTAATAAAAGAACGGACTTTACTAAGTGTTTCAACTTCATCTAACCAAAAAGATTTATTACCCCTAAACTTTGCTTTGAATGAAGTTTCGGTTAGTAGAAAAAATACGGCATCCATGATTATTATTGAAACGTATTTAGATAAAGAATTTTTAAACGCTTACTGGGCTGATGGATTAATAATTTCAACACCAACTGGCTCAACGGGATATTCCTTAAGTTGTGGCGGACCAATAATAACGCCACAGGCAAAAAGTTTTGCTTTAACTCCAATAGCGCCACATAACTTAAATGCACGTCCACTTGTAATTCCAGATGAAACTAACATAAAATTCACCGTAAAAGGTAGAGAAAATGAATTTTTGCTATCCCTTGATTCTCGTGTTACCACTATTAATAGTAACACCGAAATATTTGTAGAAAAAGCACCTTTTAATTTAAAAATGGTTCAAATTAATAAGCAAACCTTTATTAAAACTTTACGAGAAAAATTACTTTGGGGTAAGGATTTAAGAAATTAAGCTTATTAAAAGTATCCTTTTAATTTTACAATAATTTCATTTATAAATAGTTATTCAAAAAAGAATTATTGAAACTTCTAAAAGCAAATAGAAATCGTTATATTTGCACGCTATTTTATATATGAAAAAAATATTTTTACTTATTGCATTTAGCTGGATAACAAGCACTTCAGTTGCTCAAATCAATGAAATTGGCATCATGGTTGGTGGCAGCAATTACATAGGTGATATTGGTTCAGAATACTATATAAATCCCAATAATTTTATGGGAAGCCTAATTTATAAATGGAATAAAAACCCTAGAATGGCATTTAGAGGCACTTTTACTTATGCCCAAATTTCTGCAAACGATGCGAAATCTAAAAATTTAGAAAGACTTAATAGAGGTTTAAGATTTACCAACAGCATAAAAGAATTAGCTTTAGGATTAGAGTTTAATTTTTTTGAATACAATTTAGACGATTATAAATATACTCAAACTCCATATATTTTAATAGAACTAGCCGCATATAATTATAGTGTAGTTACCAATGAAACAGCTCCAAATCAATACGAATACGGCAATAAAACTTCTTTTGCAATACCTTTTGGAATTGGATATAAAACTAAATTATTTCAAGATTTTGCAATAGCTTTTGAAATTAGAGCTCGATACACATTTAATGACAATTTAGATTACAATAATCCAAAAATAGATAACCTAAAATTTGGAAATCCAAATAGTAATGATTGGTATATGCTAACAGGCATATCATTAGTATATACTTTTGGACGACCTGCATGTTACTCATCACCTTATTAATGGACAACCTAAAAACTACCATACAACAAAATACTATTCCAAATCATGTGGCCATTATTATGGATGGCAATGGAAGATGGGCAAAACAAAAAGGTAGACCAAGAACATTTGGTCATAAAAAAGGTGTAGATTCTGTTAGAGCAATTATTGAAGCTAGTGTTGAAATTGGTGTAAACTATTTAACACTCTACGCTTTTTCTACCGAAAACTGGAATAGACCAAAAATAGAAGTAAAAACATTAATGTCGTTATTAGTATCCTCTTTAAGAAAAGAATTAAAAACTTTTGTAAAAAATGACATTAAATTACTAAGTATCGGCGACTTAGGTCATTTACCAAAAAAAGTACAAAAAGAGCTTACTGAAGTAATCGAAAAAACCAAAAACAATAAAACTTTAACCTTAACTTTGGCGCTTAATTATGGAGCCAGAGATGAAATTGTTAATGTTATCAAAAATATTTCAAAAAAAGTTGTTAATAATCAACTTTTGATAGAAGAAATTAACGAAAATATTATTAATAATCATTTATATACGTTTTCTTTGCCGGATGTTGATTTTTTGATTCGTACAAGTGGTGAAAAACGAATTAGTAATTTTTTACTTTGGCAAGTTGCTTATGCCGAATTTTATTTTACCAACGTACTATGGCCTGATTTTAAAGAAGAAAATTATTACAAGGCTATTTTAGAATATCAAAAAAGAGAACGTCGTTTTGGAAAAACAAGTGAACAAATTGAAAAAAATATCAATGAATAAATTTACTAGCACCTTACTATTTTTAATAGTAATAACTTTTGTAAATGTTGGATATTCGCAAGAACCAGCAAAAAAAAGTATAGAAGAAACTCTTCAAGTTAAAACGGATACAATTGCTAATGATTCGTTACCTCCAATTAAAAACTTACCTCCTAAATTTATAAAAGACCACAAGTACTTACTTGGTGGTATTTCTGTAAAAGGGCTTCATAAGTTTGAAGAACAAACTGTTAGAGTTTATACTGGTTTAACTGTTGGACAAAAAATAAAATTACCAGGCGATAAATTAACTAGTGCTATTAAAAAATTATACGATACTAAGCAGTTTAGCGATATTGAAGTTTATATAGCAAAAATTGATGGAAATACTGCTTATTTAGAATTTGATGTTGATGAATTACCACAACTTAACAAAATCACAATACAAGGCGTTAAAAAAAACAAGGCAAAAGATTTAGAAAAAGACGCTGAGCTTAAAAAAGGCGCAATGGTTACAGACAACCTTATTGTAACCACCAAAAACTACTTTAAAAAGAAATACCAAGAAAAAGGATTTCTAAAAACAAAAGTTTTTTTAACTACCAAAAAAGATACTTCAAATACAAATAGTGTTGACATGCTAATTCGTATTGATAAAGGAGAAAAAATTAAAATTAAAAAAATCACTTTTACAGGAAACAAAGCTTTTAGCAAGAAAAAATTGCATAAAGCAATGAAAAAAACCAAACAAGCTGTATTAGGAAGATTTTGGAAAAAATCAAAATTTATTGATGCCGATTTTAAAACCGATTTAGAAAATATTGTTACTACATATAGCGAAAAAGGATATAGAGATGCAAGAGTTATAGATCATACTCTAACTTGGAATCCTAATAACACTATTAATCTAAATGTTAAAGTAGAAGAAGGAGAAAAATATGTTTTTGGAAATATAAAATTCTTAGGAAATAGTAAATATACCGATGCTCAATTACAAAATATTCTTCGAATTGAAAAAGGAGATACTTATAATGGCAAAGTATTAAAAGAAAGAGTTACCGGAAATGGAAAACCAGATTCAGAAGATATTGCCACCTTATATCAAGATAATGGTTACTTGTTTTCAAGAGTAATGCCTGTTGAAACTAGAGTAAATAATGATTCTATTGATGTTGAAATTAGAATTTATGAAGATGAGCCAACAAAAATAAAAAGAGTCACCGTTCAAGGAAATGATAAAACCAACGACCATGTAATTTATAGAGAAATTAGAAGTAATCCAGGTTATTTATATAGCAAAAGTCAAATCATTAGAACTATTCGTGAAATTGGACAACTTGGCTTTTTTGATGCGGAAGCAATTACACCAGACATAAAACCTAACTATACCGATAAAACTGTTGATATTGATTATACCGTTGCGGAAAAAGGATCTAGCCAAATTGAATTACAAGGTGGTTACGGAGGAGGTTCCTTTATTGGAACTTTAGGCTTATCTTTTAATAATTTCTCTATTAGAAATATATTTAAAAAAGAAGCTTATACCCCTCTTCCAATGGGAGATGGTCAAAAATTAGCATTACGTTTACAAAAAAGTAGATATTATACTACTTCTAGTTTTTCATTTACAGAACCTTGGTTAGGAGGTAAAAAACCACAATCCTTGTCTTTTTCCATCTATAACTCAAAACAATTTAGATACGATTACACTACTAACAGAGTAAATAAAGCCCAACGTTTAAACATTGTTGGAGCAACTGTTGGATTAGGAAAACGATTACAATGGCCTGATAACTATTTTACTTTATCACAAAGTATTAGTTACCAATTATACGATTTAAAAGATTATCCTATTTCAACCTTTTCATTTTCTACTGGTAAATCCAATAATTTAGCTTATAGTATTACTTTAGGAAGAAATTCTTCTGGTCCAAACCCAGTGTTTCCTAAATCTGGTTCTGATATTAGTATAGGTGCTAAAATGACTTTTCCTTATTCCTTGGTTAATAATAAAGATTATGCAAATTTACCAGATTTAGAAAAGTATAAATGGTTAGAATATTATAAAACAACCTTTAAAGCTAAATGGTACACTGCGTTAAATAAAGATTTAGTAGTAATGACTAATGCTGAATTTGGTGTTTTAGGCTATTACAACAAAAAATTAGGAGCAACACCTTTTGAACGTTATTATGTTGGAGGTGATGGAATGGCTACTTTTCAATTAGATGGTAGAGAAACTATTGGATTAAGAGGTTATGAAAACGGAAGATTATCCAATACGAATGGAGGTACCATTTATAACAAATTTCAATTAGAACTTCGTTATCCAATTACCTTAAAACCTTCTGCATCTATATACGTTTTAGGATTTTTAGAAGCTGGTAACTCATATGATGGATTCAAAAACTTTAATCCTTTTGAACTTAAAAGAGCAGCTGGATTTGGAATTAGAATATTTATGCCTGCCTTTGGTATGTTAGGTATTGATTTTGCAAATGGATTTGATCCTTTACCAGGTCAAACACAAAAATCTGGTTGGCAAACGCACTTTATTATCGGACAACAATTTTAATATAATTGAGTTATATTTGTAAATGATTTTTTAAATTGGCACGGTTTTTTCTTAATACCTTATAAATATGATAAAGAAAGTTCTTTTAATTCTAGTATTAATTTTTAGTTTACATACTCATGCTCAAAAACCTCAAAGAATTGGTTTTATTGACATGGAATATATTCTAGAAAATATTCCTGAATATACAGAAGCACAAGCTAAAATTAATGCTAAAGCAATTACTTGGCAAAATAAAATTGAAAAACAACAAAAAGAAATTGACGATTTAAAAGCAGATCTCAATAATGAAAAAGAGTTGTTAACTAAAGAATTAATTGCAGATAAAGAAGAAGATATTGAAATTAAAGAATTAGATTTAAAAAAATTACAAGCTGCTTATTTTGGAACCAAAGGTGATTTGTATTTTTTACGCCAACAATTAGTAAAACCAATTCAAGATTTGGTGTATAATGCAGTACAAGATATAGCAACCAAAAGGCGTTACGATTTTATTTTAGATAATTCTAGCGATTTAGTAATGTTATATTCCAACAAAAAATATAATATTAGCGATTTAGTTATTAAAAGCATAACACGTTCTAAAAAAGTAATAGAAGCTAATAATAGACAGACAATAAAAGGTAAAAAAGCAGTTGCTCCAGCAGCTGAAATAAGTGAAGAAGCACAAAATAAAATAGATACTAAAGCTCAAAAAAAAGCAGAGCTTCTAAAAAAAATTGAAGAAAGAAAAGCTGCTCAACTTAAAAAAAGAGAAGACTTAAAAAAAGCGATAGAAGCTAAAAGACAAGCAAGAATAAAACAAATAGAAGACGCTAAGAAAGCGAAAGAACAAAAAAAAGAAAATAATTAATTTAAACAATCACTAAAAATGAGAAAATTTAAAAACTTAGTATTAATTGCAATAATTACTTTAGGGTTTACTGCAGCAAATGCACAGCAAAAAATAGGACATATTAGCACAGACAAATTATTGAGCATAATGCCCGAAACAAAAGCTATGAATGCTGAATTAGAAAAATTAAGCAAAACATACGAAACAGAGCTTAAAGCTGAACAAGCTAAATTACAAGCTAAATTAAAAAAATATGATGAAGAAGCTAAAACGCAAACGGATGAAGTAAACCAACAAAGAGGTGTTGAAGTACAACAAGATCAACAAAAATTGTATCAATCTTCACAAGCTGCTAGAGATGATTTATCTAAAAAAAGAAATGAAAAATTAAAACCTATTTTAGATAAAGCAAAAAAAGCAATAGATGAAGTAGCAAAAGAACAAGGTTTTACTTATGTTTTAGAAGCTTCCACTCTAATTGTTGCTAATGGTACAGATTTGTTACCAGCTGTAAAAGCAAAATTAGGGCTTAAATAAAAAATAGATTTCAAGTAATTAAAATCCTGCAATTGCAGGATTTTTTTTTACTTTTATTTATCCTTTAAACAATAGTGAATTTGAACAATAAGCAACCCATTGGATTATTTGATTCTGGCATTGGTGGAACTTCTATCTGGAAAGAAGTACATAAACTTTTGCCAAACGAAAACACTATATACCTATCCGATAGTAAAAATGCACCTTATGGTGAAAAACCTGTTGAAGAAATACTAAAATTAAGTATTAAAAATACCGAAATATTACTGAATAAAGGTTGCAAATTAATCATTGTAGCCTGCAATACAGCTACTACAAATACTATTAATTATTTAAGAAAAAATTACGATGTCCCTTTTATAGGTATTGAACCAGCTATAAAACCAGCTGCACTATATAGTAAAACTGGTGCTGTAGGTATTCTGGCAACAAAAGGTACTTTAAGCAGTAAATTATTCGAAAAAACATCTTCCGAATTTGCTAAAAATATAGTTACTTTAGAGCAAGACGGTGAAGGATTAGTTCCTTTAATTGAAGGCGGAAAACTTAATAGTCCTGAAACAAATGAATTATTATTAAAATATTTATCTCCAATGTTACAACATAATTTAGATTATTTGGTTTTAGGTTGTACACATTATCCATATTTAATACCTCAAATAAAAAAAATAGTAGGTGAAAATGTGACCATTATTGATTCTGGAGCAGCAGTTGCCAAGCAAACCAAGTCTATCTTAACAAAACATCATTTACTTTCTAATAATTATACAACTAGTAAACATCAATTTTACACCAATGGTTCTCTTGAAGTTTTACAAAATATTTTAAGTGATGTGAAAGATCCAATTTTAACAGAAAAACTAGATTTTTAGCCTTTTAGAGATTAAACCGTTTATTAATCTTTTATTTCTTAAAACTAGTAGTGATGGTTTAAATGATCGATAAAACTCTCAAATATTATTTATACCAATTAGCATATTTAACATAATTATCTGCAATTCTGTGAATTTCTCCAGAAACTAATTCTTCACTAATATCTTTTACTTTTCTGGCAGGAATTCCAGCATAAACACTTCCTGATTTTATATGAGTTCCTTTAGTAACCACAGCTCCAGCAGCAATTATAGTATTGCTTTCTACTATACAATCATCCATAATAATAGCTCCCATTCCTACTAAAACATCATCATTTATAGTACAACCATGTACCATTGCATTATGGCCAATAGAAACATTATTACCAATATTAGTAGGCGATTTTTTATAAGTTGCGTGTATTACAGCTCCATCTTGTACGTTTACTTTATTACCCATTTTTATATAATGCACATCTCCCCTAATTACTGCATTGTACCAGATACTACATTGATTTCCCATGGTAACTTGACCAATAATTGCTGCATTTTCAGCGATAAAACAATCGGAACCAAAAACAGGTTTAACGCCATTTAATTCTTTAATAATCATTTTTTAACTATTATTTTTTTTTAAATTTTAAAAAGATGCGTTTATGTTAGGGCAACCACTAGTTCTAGGTGTTCTGCATAAAAAATTCCATCCTAAAGAAATTTGATGATAACCAGCATTATCAAATAAAATATCTCCTGTTTGTTTAGTGTAAGTGTAGGATATCATATAATTTTTATAATTAACACCTATAATTGGAGTAATATAATTTAAATCTTGTGTTCCTGCATTATCAAAACTTTTACGATATGAAAATGCTGCCCAAAGTTGAGCATTTGCAACATTTTTATAAACTTTAATATTAAAATCAGCAAATTTTTCTCCAGTTCTTTCAATAGTCTGCATCATTATAGAAGGCTCAAATTGTAAATTTTTACCTTCTCCAAAATAGTATCCAAGTGTAACCAAATATCGTCTTAAGTTTAAAGATTCATATTTTGGATTATACAAGTTTCGGGCATTAAGCATAATATTTTTGGCTGTAAAATAAGAGAAAAATCCTTTATTATGATATGCCATCCCAAAATCAGCATTAAAATAACTTTCACTTCTAACTATTTGAGAAATAACTGGATCTGGAATTACAAAAGTACTTTCATCTACTGAATTATTAACTGCCATTAATGATAGTGCAAACGAAAGTTGATTAACATCATCTGGTCTACTTAAATTTATGTGATAAGCAAAAGTTCCTTGAAATCCTTGTTGAGAATGATAGCCATTTTTATCATTAAACAAAATAAAACCAACTCCTATATTATCTCCTATTCTATTATGAGCACTTAATGTTTGCAATGATGGCGCATCATTAATTCCACTCCACTGGCTACGAGCTGTAACTCTTATTTTGCCACAATTACCTATTCCTGCAGCAGCTGGATGCACTAAATACACATTATCTGATAAATAATCAGAATAAATAGGTAACGTTTCTTGAGCCTTAAGTAATAACGAATTAAAGCTTAAAACCAATATTATAATTATCTTGTTAATTTTCATTATTAAAAAATATAATCCTTTTCACTTGTTAAAACAATATCCAAATATAAGATTATATAATTAAACTCTAATACAACCTTTTTAGTATTTAAATTATTTAAAAAAGAGAAAGCACCTCGTTTCTTTTTTCTTCATTTTTACCAATATAAATAGTTATTTTTAAGTAATTAAGTATTTTTAACAAAGTGCTTAAACGATAATCTTTTTCAGATTCATTAAGCATAACTACACTTCTGATTGCTGTTTTACTTAGATGAGTGCCTCTTATTAATTCCGATTTTTTAATACCATTAATCTCCATGGTTTTTAAAATTATTTTGGCTATCTGTTCTTTACTTTTTACTTCGGTTAAATTAATAGTTACCATTTTAAATGAAATTTATATTGGTTCTTCTAATTTACAGATTTTTAACAAATTAAATAATCTTTTTCGATGATTTTTAATCTCCAAAAATATTTTAAGTACCACATTTTAAAACTTATTCTTAATTTTACATAAATGAATCAAAAAAATATAGAATTTTAAAATAAGTCTATATTATCTTTACCTAAATAAATTAAATATTATGAAATATTATTTTAGCACAACAATTAAAAACGAATCTTTTGAAACCGTTAAAGAAAAAGTAATTTTAGCTTTAAAAAAAGAAGGGTTTGGTGTATTGACTAATATTGATATAAAAAAAACATTTAAAAAAAAGCTAGATGTTGACTTTAAACCTTATGAAATATTAGGGGCTTGCAATCCTGATTTTGCTTATAAAGCCTTACAAGCAGAAGATAAAATTGGAATTATGCTTCCTTGTAATGTTATTATTGAGCAAGATGAAGATAAAAGTATAACTGTTTCTGCCGTAGATCCAATTGCATCTATGGGAGCTGTTGAAAATCCTAATTTAGAAGGAATTGCACAAGAAGTACAACAAAAATTAAAAAGAGTTATTGACCTATTAAAAAATTAGAATTAATTATTTTTAATTAGATGCTAAAAAACTGATTTTCATCAACTTTGATTTTATTTTTTTAGCCAAAAAAATTTAATAATCATATTTTTAGATATATTTGTACAATCATATGAAAGATTTTTCTAAAAAAATAGCATCCATATTAATGGCATTAGTAGTAATATTTTCTACTATGTCGTTTACTGTTAGCCAACACTATTGTGGTGGTGAATTGGTTAGTAGTGCGCTGTTTTCTAAAGCAAAATCTTGTGGTATGGAAATGCAAAAACCAGCTACACCAAAAGACTGTAATATTCAAAAAGAAAATTGCTGCAAAGATATTATTAAACAAATTGAAGGGGAAAAAGTTGTTAAAACTGAAGCGCAACAGCTTCAAAATTACCAACAAATTATGGTCGCTTCTTTTGTTTACACTTATGTAAATTTATTTGAAGGATTAGATAAAAATATCATTCCTTTTAAAAATTACACTCCTCCTTTATTGGTCACAAACATACAAGTTGTAGATCAAGTTTTTATCATTTGATTTTTAAAAATTTTAATATAAAAACAGCTAGTTTTTAATAAAACTATTGCTGTAATTTTTTATTGTATTTCTAACCAAGAATACAACATACTTAAAATTTTTAAAATTAATAATAATGCTTAATAAAATAATTCGCTATTTTCTTGAAAACAAGTTGATAACATTCATGTTACTCTTCGCTTTAATTATTGGAGGAATTGTAACAGCTCCTTTTAATTGGAAAACTTCTTTTATTGAAAGAAATCCTGTACCAGTTGATGCAATTCCTGATATTGGAGAAAATCAACAAATCGTTTTTACAGAATGGATGGGGCAATCTCCTCAAGATATTGAAGATCAAATTACTTACCCTTTAACCACTGCCTTAATGGGTATTCCTGGAGTAAAAACAATTAGAAGTAACTCAATATTTGGTCTTTCAAGTATCTATATTATTTTTAATGATGATGTAGATTTTTACTGGAGTAGAACAAGGATACTTGAAAAATTAAATTCCTTACCTCCCGGAACAATTCCTGCTGAAGTTAAACCTGCTTTAGGTCCTGATGCAACAGCATTAGGTCAAGTATATTGGTACACTTTAGAAGGAAGAAATCCAAAAACAGGAAAACCAACTGGAGGTTGGGATCCTCAAGAATTAAGAACCATTCAAGATTTTTATGTTCGTTACTATTTAACCGCTGCAAGTGGTGTTTCAGAAGTTGCTTCTATTGGTGGCTATCTAAAAGAATATCAGATAGATATTGATCCTGATGCCATGAAAGCTAATCATGTTAATGTAAAAATGATAATGAACGCTGTGAAAAACAGTAATTTAAATATTGGGGCGCAAACTCTAGAATTTAATAAAGTAGAATACTTAGTTAGAGGTTTAGGTTATATTAAAAATCTATCCGATTTAGAAGAAAGTGTAGTTACCGTTAATAATAATGTTCCTATTCGGTTAAAAGATGTAGCTAAAATACAATTTGGGCCAGCTACTAGAAGAGGTGGTTTAGATAAAGGCGGCTCTGAAGCTGTTGGTGGAGTTGTTGTTGCTAGGTATGGAGCAAATCCACAAGAAGTAATTCATAATTTAAAAAATAAAATTGCTGAAGTTGCTCCAGGATTACCATCTAAAAAGTTAGCAGATGGAACAATATCTAAAGTAACTATAGTGCCTTTTTATGATCGTTCAGGATTAATTCAAGAAACCTTAGGAACTTTAGAATCTTCACTTTCTCATGAAATATTAATTAGTATTCTTGTAGTTATCGTATTGGTTTTAAACTTACGTGCTTCCGTTTTAATTTCCACTTTATTGCCTGTTGGAGTTTTAATGACCTTTATTTTAATGAAATATTTTCATGTAGATGCTAACATTGTAGCGCTTTCAGGTATTGCTATTGCTATTGGTGTTATGGTTGATGTGGGAATTGTATTTACCGAAAATATTATACGGCATTTGGAAATGCCAGAAAATCAAGGAGCTTCAGGAAAAAAATTAATGCAAATAATTTATATGGCAACTATTGAAGTAGCTTCAGCAATTATGACAGCTTTAGCAACAACTATTGTTAGCTTTTTACCTGTTTTTGCCATGCAAGCTTCTGAAGGAAAATTATTTAGACCTTTAGCATTCACCAAAACATTCGCTTTAGTTTCTTCTTTATTTATCGGAATTATGTTTATTCCTGCAATTGCGCAAGTATTATTCTCTATAAAATTAGATAAAAAGAGAACCAGCAGAATATTCAATTCTTTATTAATAGGTTTTGGAATTGTTTTTATGATTTATTACGGAAGTATTATTGCTTTAGCTTTAGTGGCTTTTGGAGTAAATAATTTATTAACACAAGTTTCAGAAAGATCCTTCTTAAAAAACAGAATAAAATTACCGTACTCTGAAAAAATCGCTAACTATATTAATATTGGTATTACCTCATTAATTGTTGTTTACTTTTTAACCGTAGAATGGATGCCTTTAGGAGCTTCAAACTCAACTTTTGTTAATTTTATTTTTGTGATAATAATTGTTAGTTCTGTTTTAGGACTTTTAATGACTATTGTCCATTTTTATGAAAACATATTAGCATGGTGTTTAGATAATAAATGGAAATTTTTATCTATTCCTATTATTGTAGTATTTTTTGGTGTAACAATCTGGCTAGGTTTTGCAAAAGTATTTGGCTTTATGCCAAATTTTGTAAAAACCAATAGTGCTTGGAATAGCATAGAAAAAACATTTCCTGGGGTTGGAAAAGAGTTTATGCCAGCTTTAGATGAAGGTTCTTTTTTATTAATGCCAACGACCATGCCACACTCTGGTATTGCCGAAAATAGAGAAATAATAGCATCTATTGATAAACGTATGAATGCAATCCCTGAAATAGCAACTTCCGTAGGTAAATGGGGACGTGTAAATTCTGCTTTAGATCCTGCTCCAACATCTATGTTTGAAAACACTATTAATTATATTCCAGAATATATTTTAAATGCTGATGGAAGAAAAATTCGATTTAAAGTAAATAACAATAATGCTTTTGTACTAAAAGATGGAACAACTTATAAATATGGAAAAGATACCTTCAGAAAAATAACTAAAGAGCAACTTATTGTAGATGAAGATGGCGAATACTTTAGACAATGGCGTCCGAAAATTAAAAAGGCTGATGATATTTGGAAAGAAATTGTAAAACACTCTAAATTTCCAGGGTTAACTTCAGCGCCAAAATTACAGCCAATTCAAACTCGATTAATAATGCTTTCTACTGGAATGCGAGCGCCTATGGGAGTTAAAATATATGGTCCTTCTTTAGAAATCATTGAAAAAACTGGTTTTAAGTTAGAAAATATGTTAAAACAAGTTCCTAGTATAAATCCTTCTACTGTTTTTGCAGATAGAGTTGTTGGAAAACCATATTTAGAAATAAAGTTAAATAGGCAAGCTATGTCTCGCTACGGATTAACAGTAAAAGATATGCAAACACAACTATCTGTAGCAGTTGGAGGCAAACAACTATCTACTTCTATTGAAGGAAGAGAACGTTTTCCAATCCGAGTCCGTTATGCTCGCGAATTTAGAGACAACCCTGATGATTTAAAGAAAATTTTAATTCCAACACCTGCAGGTGTTCAAGTTGAATTGGGAGAATTAGCATCTATAAATTATGTTCGTGGACCTCAAGTTATTAAAAGTGAAAATACTTTTTTAACAGGTTACGTAATTTTTGATAAAAAAGATGGTCACGCAGAAACTAATGTAGTTGAAGAAGCTCAAAAATTCATCAAACATAAAATAGCTACTGGCGAATTTAAATTACCAAAAGGTGTTACTTATAAATTTACTGGTAATTATGAGAATCAAATTCGAGCTTCAAAACGCTTAATGCTTGTAGTTCCAATTTCATTATTATTGATTTTATTGATTTTATATTTTCAATTTAAATCGTTACTACCCTCTTTAATGGTTTTTACAGGTATTTTTGTTGCCTTTTCTGGTGGGTTTATCATGATTTGGCTGTATGGTCAAAACTGGTTTTTAAATTTTAGTTTTGCTGGTATACAAATGCGTGATTTATTCCAACTACATACTATTAATCTTAGTGTTGCTGTTTGGGTTGGTTTTATTGCCTTATTTGGTATTGCAACCGATGATGGCGTTATTATGGGAACCTATTTGACTCAAGTATTTGACGAAGAAAAGCCAACTACCATTAAAGAAATTAGAGCCTCAATTTTACACGCAGGTTCAAAAAGAGTTCGCCCAGCAATGATGACTGCAGCAGTTGCTATTATTGCTTTAATACCAGTACTTACCGCAACAGGGAAAGGTGCTGATGTTGTAGTACCTATGGCAATTCCTTCTTTTGGAGGTATGCTATTACAAGTAATGACCATGTTTGTAGTTCCTGTACTATATAGTATGTGGAAAGAACATAGTTTAAAAAAACAATTAAAAAAATTACAAGCTTAATATTATGAAACTAAAAAGATATACATTAATTTTTTCTAGCTTGTTATTAATGCTAAGCTCAAGTATTTTTAGTCAAGAAAATTTAGAAAATTATCTAAAAACAGCAGCACAAAATAATCCTGATTTAAAAGCATCATTTAGTGAATATATGGCTGCTATGCAAAAAATACCACAAGTAGGTGCTTTACCAGATCCTCACGCTGTTTTTGGATATTTTATTGAACCTGTTGAAACACGAGTAGGTCCTCAAAAATGGAAATTTAATTTAGCCCAAAGTTTTCCTTGGTTTGGTTTATTAAAAGCTAAAGAAAATCTTGCAACTGAATTGGCGAATACAAAATTTGAAGAATTTGAAAACTCAAAATCAAATTTATTTTTTGAAGTTAAAACTACCTATTATAATTACTATTTTACGGAAAAAGCAATTCAAATTATTAAAGAAAACATGAGTATTCTTCAGGTTTTCAAACGCTTATCTTTAGTTAAAATTGAGGCAGGTAAAGCTTCTATTGTTGATGAATTACGTGTGGAATTAGAATTAAACAATTTAGAAAATAAATTAGCTTTATTTGAAGATTCTAAAAGTACGTTACTAATAAAATTCAATAATTTATTAGTAAGAGAACGTTCAAAAAGTATAAAAATTCCTGACACATTGTGGCAAGATAAATTACCTTTTGACAAATCAGTAATGTTACCTGAAATCTACGCTAACAACCATCAATTAAAAAGTATTAATCACAGATTAAATGCTTTTATAAACCAAAAAACTGTTGCTAAAAAAGAAGGAATGCCTAAATTTAATATTGGGTTAAATTATACCGTGGTTGATAAAAATCCTTCTTCAAATGTTATTAACAATGGTAAAGATGCATTTTTATTTCCTTCAGTTGGAATAAATATTCCCATTTTCAGAAAAAAATATAAAGCTTTAATTAAAGAAGCAACTTATTTACAAGAAGCTGAATCCAGTAAAAAGGAAAATAAAAAAAGAATGTTAAGCACTATTTTTTCTGATTCCTATAAAAATTATAATGATGGAAATAGACGAATAACTTTAAATAAAAAACAATCGAAAATTGCAAAAAAAGTGTTGGATGTTTTAATTACTTCTTATTCAACAAATGCAACAAATTTTGAAGAAGTTTTACGAATTGAAAGTCAATTATTGACTTACGAATTAGCTTATCAACAAGCATTAATTGATAAAAATGCAGCCATTGCATTTATGTACTATTTAATCGGAAAATAAAATTACACTCATGAAAAAATATAAAAATTATGGTATTGGAATTGGTATTTTAATTATTGGTATTATCCTTGGAAATTTATTCTCCGATGGAAATTCCAAACCAATTCATAACGAAAAAGAACACGTTTATGTTCAAGATTCTGTTACAAAATTATGGACTTGCGCAATGCATCCACAAATTAAATTAAACAAACCTGGAAATTGCCCAATTTGCGGAATGGAATTAATTCCTTTAGACAATAGTAATTCTGTAAAAGATAAAATAGCTTCCAACGAAATTGTGTTAACGCCCGAAGCTATACAATTGGCAAATATTCAAACTTCTGTAGTTGAAAAAGGAAATGCTGTTAAAGAAATTCACCTACTAGGAAAAGTAAAACCTGATGAAAGACGTTTATACTCACAAGTTTCTCATATTCCAGGTAGAATTGAAAAATTATATGTGAATTTTACTGGCGAAAAAGTATTTAAAGGACAAAAAATTGTTCGAATTTATTCTCCTGATTTAATTTCTGCACAAAAAGAATTGTTTGAAGCTATTAGATCTAGAAAAATTTATCCACAATTATATACTGCATCTCGAAACAAATTAAAATTATGGAAATTATCTGATAGCCAAATTAATGCTATTGAAAAATCAGGAAAAGTACATGAGCAAATTGATATTTTATCTGATTATTCAGGTTATGTAATGAAAAGAAATGTGGAATTAGGAGATCATGTAAAGGCAGGAACCAACCTTTATGATATTGCAAATTTAAACAGCGTTTGGGTAATGTTTGAAGCTTATGAAGCTGATATTCCTTGGATTCATAATGGTGATATGGTAAATTTTACAATCAACGGAATTCCTGGTAAAGATTTTAAAGGAAAAGTAACTTATATAGATCCTTTTGTTTCTTCAACTACTAGAATTGCTCAAGTACGTGTTGAACTGAAAAATACAAACCATAAATTATTGCCAGAAATGTATGCTAATGGTACAATTAGCGCAAAATTAACTAATGTAAAAAATGCCATTATAATTCCAAAATCTGCAGTGCTTTGGACAGGAAAACGATCTGTTGTTTATGTAAAAGTACCTCATAAAAACACCATTTCATTTGTATATAGAGAAATTATTTTAGGACAAGATATGGGCGATTTTTATATCGTAAAAAAGGGATTAAAACAAGGAGAAATTGTTGCAACTAATGGTGTATTTAGAATAGATGCTTCGGCACAATTAATTGGTCAAAAAAGCATGATGAATCCAACCGGAGCTAAAGGTAATACAGGCAGTATGGCTGGAATGGATATGGGAGATAGCGATAAAAAAAAGGTTAAAATGAGTGATGCAGAAATGAAAAACATGAAGAAACCAGCTAAAAGCATCAAAAATATGGTAATGATAAACAAATCTAAAATTGATCCAAAATTTCAAAAACAATTAGGCGAAGTTGTAAATCAATATATTAAATTAAAAGATGCACTATTTAATGATGATTTTGACAAAGCTAAAATGCAAACCAAAAAAGTTAAGGAAGCTTTAAATAATGTAAACATGCTATTACTTTTAGGTGACGTTCATATTGAATGGATGAAAGATTTAAAAATGCTAAATCAACAAATAACATCCATTTTAAGTGCCGAAAATATTGAAAATCAAAGAAACAATTTTGGAGAATTTAGTGTTACTCTTGGAAAAATAATTGATAAATTTGGTGTTCAAAATTCTAATAAATCTATATATTTGGAATACTGTTCCATGAAAAACCAATATTGGTTAAGTTTTGAAAAAGCAATTAAAAACCCTTTCTACGGTAAAGCAATGGCAAGCTGTGGAGAAGTAAAAAAAGTATATAAAACTCAATAATAATTTAAAACAATTTGGAAACTTCAAATCTTAAAGAAATACATATTAAAGGTATGGTTTGCGATCGCTGTATTAGCGTAGTAAAAACTGAATTGGAAGATTTAGGAGCACAAATTATTGAACTTAAACTCGGTAAAGCAATTATAAAATATCCTAAGCATAAAATCACTTTACAAAGTATTGAAAAGGCTTTAATTAAGCATAATTTTGAATTAATTATTGATGAAGACACTAAAACTATTGAAGCTATAAAAACTATTTTAGTAGAAATAATTAGTAACCTTCCAATAGAAATGGCTACTAATTTATCGGTTATATTAGCAAATAAATTAGAAAAAGATTACACTTATTTAAGCAAACTATTTTCAAATAAATTAGAAATTACCATTGAAAAATATTTTATCTTATTAAAAATTGAAAAAACAAAAGAATTAATTCAAGCAGGACAATTAAATTTCACTCAAATATCCTATGATTTAGGTTATAGTAGCGTTAATTATTTATCAAAACAATTCAAACAAATAACAGGAATGAGTATGAGTGATTATAAAAAATTATCCGTTTGGAATAGAAAATCTCTAGACAAAATAGTGTAGATTAAAATCTAAATATTGCATCTTGTTTTTAAAGCGATTGCTTAATTTTACTTTTTAAACTTGAAGATGTAATGAAACATACCTATACCATAACCGGAATGTCTTGCAACGGCTGTAGAACCAATACCGAAAATACCTTAAATAATATTCAAGGTGTGAAAAAAGCAACGGTTGATTTAAAAGAAGCAAAGGCTGAAATTGAAATGGAAACACATCTTTCTGTAGAATTTTTGCAACAAGAATTCTTAAAAGCTGGTTTACACTATACCATAACAGAATACAATCCTGAAATTAATAGCGAAAATGCAAAACCAAAAGTAAAGATAAAACCACTACAAGGAAATGAGGTTTTCTACTGTCCAATGCAATGTGAAGGCGATAAAACATACGCTAAACCAGGTGATTGTCCAGTGTGCGGAATGGATTTAATTGAACAACCCAAACTAGTTCAGGAAACACAATATACTTGCCCTATGCATCCTGATGTTATTAAAAATTCGCCAGGAGATTGCCCTATTTGCGGAATGGATTTAGTTGCAAAAAAACCAGATGAAAGTGCCGAAAGTAAAACTTATAACGCACTATTGAAAAAAATGAAGCTATCCGTTGCGTTTGCTATTCCTGTATTTATTATTTCCATGTCAATGCATCTTCCTTCTAATCCGTTATTAAAATTAATGCCTCAAAATTACTGGAATTGGATGCAATTTATATTAACGCTTCCTATTGTATTTTATACTTGTTGGATGTTTTTTGATCGTGCTTGGAAATCTATCATTACTTGGAATCTAAACATGTTTACTTTAGTTGGTATTGGTACAGGAGCTGCGTTTTTATTTAGTATTGCAGGACTTCTTTTTCCATCCGTATTTCCTCAAGAATTCAAAGACCAATTTGGAAATGTAAGTTTATATTTTGAAGCAACAGCAGTTATTTTAACTCTAGTTTTATTAGGTCAATTATTAGAAGCTCGTGCTCATAATCAAACTAGTAGCGCTATTAAAGCACTGCTAAAATTAACACCATCCGAAGCTACTTTAGTTATTAATGGTAAAGACAAAGTTGTTCCAATAAGTGAAATTAAAAAAGGGGATTTACTACGAGTAAAACCCGGTGAAAAAATTCCTGTGGATGGTAGTATTGTAGAAGGTGAAAGCAGTATTGATGAATCTATGATTACTGGAGAACCTATTCCTGTTGACAAATCAATTAATGATAATGTAAGCTCAGGAACTATAAATGGAACACAATCATTTATTATGAAAGCTGAACGTGTTGGTTCCGAAACTTTATTAGCACAAATTATACAAATGGTAAGTGATGCTAGTAGATCAAGAGCTCCTATTCAAAATTTAGCAGATACTATTTCTAAGTATTTTGTTCCAATTGTAGTGTTAATTTCAATAATAACTTTTATTATTTGGGCAAAATTTGGTCCAGATCCATCTTTAATATATGCTTTTGTAAATGCCGTAGCCGTATTAATTATTGCTTGCCCTTGTGCTTTAGGTTTAGCAACTCCTATGTCCGTAATGGTTGGCGTTGGTAAAGGTGCACAAAATGGTGTTTTAATTAAAAATGCTGAAGCTCTTGAAACTATGAAAAAGGTGAATGTATTAATTACAGATAAAACTGGCACATTAACTGAAGGAAAACCTTCGGTAGAAAAAATTGAAACCTTTGATAATAATTCAGAGGACATATTAAAATACATTGCATCATTAAATCAATCTAGTGAGCATCCATTAGCAAAAGCTATTTTAAATTTCGCAAAAAAGAATAACACAACACTAGTTACTGTTACTAATTTTGAAGCTATAGCTGGAAAAGGTGTAATAGGTGTTGTTGAAAAAAGGAAAATTGCTCTGGGAAATAAAAAATTAATGCAGCAAATAAAGGCTGAACTTCCTGAAAAATTAGAGGAAAAAGTTATTACCGAACAAAAATTAGGAAAAACAGTCTCCTATATATCCGTTAATAATAAAGCAGTTGGTTATATTAGTATTTCTGATGCTATTAAAGAAACCAGTAAAAAAGCAGTACAAACATTAATGGATAAAGGTGTTGAAGTTATAATGCTAACTGGCGATAATAAGAATACTGCTAAAGCTGTAGCCGACGAGTTGAATTTAAGTAGTTTTAAAGCCGAATGTTTACCTGAAGACAAGCTAAACTTCATTAAAAATCTACAATCTAAAGGAAAAATAGTTGCTATGGCTGGTGATGGAATTAATGATGCGCCTGCACTAGCACAAGCAAATGTTGGTATTGCCATGGGTACAGGTACTGATGTGGCTATTGAAAGTTCTAAAATTACATTGGTTAAAGGTGATTTACAAGGTATTGTAAAAGCAAAAACTTTAAGTGAAGCTGTTATGAAAAACATCAAGCAAAATCTGTTTTTCTCATTTGCATACAATTCTTTAGGAGTTCCAATAGCTGCTGGAGTATTGTTTCCTGTTTTTGGAATTTTACTTTCCCCAATAATTGCAGCTTTAGCTATGAGTTTTAGTTCAGTTTCTGTAATTACAAATTCATTACGATTACGAAAAGTGTCTTTAAATTAATAAATAAATTTGTAATATTTTTTTAACTTCAAAAACAATTATTACCTTTATAAAACTTATCTAACAAATAACCTATTACTACAGGTATAATAAAATAAAGCTATGTAGAGGATTGACAGATGTCATAGGTCTATTTTAATTTATAAATTAATTTTGACCCATATTCTTTTAATACTACTATTTTGAAAAAATCTTTTTTAATAAAAATTAAGGCGATTACTTTAACAATGTTGTTATTGTTCTCCGCATCTTTTTTTCAAATTGAAGAACATTTTCATTTAAGTAAATTAAACAGTATTTCTCTTTTTGGAAAAAAAGCAAATAATAGTGTTACTTCGTTAAAATCATTTTCCGAAAATTCAAAAAACAGCTCTTTAGAAGAAGACAACCACAATTTAAATTTAATTCTTCCCAAATCAACAAATTTTGAACTTACTGATGATGATTTTAGTTTAGAATTTAATTCTTCTTATAACTCACATTATCCATATTATCATTCACCATATAATATATTTAATGAGCAAATAAAAAGTGTCTCTAACTTTAAAAATTGTACTTCTTTAACAAAAAAAACGAAAGATATTTTGGTTTTAATTCAATGCTTTCGCATATGATTTAATTTCCTTTGCCAATCTTCTTTTGGCAAATAATTACAACGCCTTTTAAATTTATTCTTAACAATAATTGTTGTTTGGTAAAAACCGAATACTTCTACTCTCCTATACTTAATTAAATAAAAAAATTAATAGAGATAAAGTTCCATAACAATTTGTCTAAAAATTGATTAAAACTCAATTATTAGGAATAAATATAAAATCAAACAAAAAATATTAATAACTCTTATTTCAAATAAAAATGAAAAAAATATTAATAATTATAATCATTAGTGGGCTTAGCACTTTTACTACAAAAATTTTCGCCCAAAAAATGTGGGTTGCACCAAAAAGCGCAGATTCTATTACAAATCCAACTAAAGATCTAGCCACATCTGTTAAAGACGGAGCAGCCTTATTTAAAGCGCAATGTCAAATGTGTCATGGAGTAAAAGGAAATGGTAAAGGAGTTGCAGGAATGTATTTAACTCCACACCCTGCTAATTTTACTTCAGCTAAAATACAAAGTGAAACGGATGGCGATCTATTTTGGAAATTAACAAATGGAAACTCTCCAATGGCTTCCTACAAAAATATTTTAACTAAAACTCAACGATGGGATTTAATTAATTACATCCGAACATTTAAAAAAAAATAACATAAACTTTAATAATAATGAAAAAACATATATTAAAATTAGGAATAGTTCTTAGTATGTTACTATTCTTTGGAGCTAAAAACTTGTTTGCTCAGAATACTGAAACCATTCAAAAACAAGTTGATAATCAAAAGAAAATTGCTGTGGTAGGTTATGCTACTGCAAATTATTTCTCAAAAGGTGGTAATGGAGGTTTTATATCTTCTACTTTCAACCCAATTTTTGTTTACAGACCAACTAACAGATTATCTTTTAATGCTGAACTAGAGATTGAAGTGGCAGATGCACAAGAATGGGATGGAGCTGTTGCATTAGAATTTGCAGAATTAGCATATGAACTAAATAACAACATGACCTTTTATGCAGGTAAATTTTTATCCCCAATTGGAACTTACCAACAACGATATCATCCTGCATGGATAAACAAATCAATTAATAACCCAATTGGTATTCAAAATGAAGTAAACGGAATAAAACGTTTACAAGGCGATAGCGAAATAGGAATGGGTTTAAAAGGTGGTTTTTATGCTGGTAACTCAAGATTAAATTACAATGTATACATTACCAACGGACCTAAATTAAATGATGATGGATCTGTTAATTGGGACAATGTAGGAATGGATAATAATAATTCTCCAGCAGTAGGTGGTAGAATTGGTATTTTACCATTTGCTAACTCAACTTTTGAAGTTGGAATATCAGGATATAGAGGAAAAGCCGGAGACAAAACAGCTTATTCAAATGTAAATGTTACATTATTTGCTTTGGATTTAAATTACGTTAAGCATACTGATTTTGGTAAATTTGATATAAAAGGACAGTATAACAATCAAAAAGTGAGCGATGGAGTATATCCTGGCACAAAAGTAGCATTTCAACCATTTAATAATACTACAAGTGCTTCCTATTTACAGTTAGCGTATAGATTTCCAAATTCAAAACTTGAACTAGTTAATAGAATTGCAAATTTTAATGTTCCTAATCAAGTTACTTGGGGAGCTGACCAAACCCGTTTTACTACAGGTTTAGATTATTGGATTAGTTGGAACACCGTGTTTAAATTTGGTGTTGATTTTGCTAACAATGACGCAACTGGCATTGGTTTTACTTTTGCCATGGGATTATAATTAAAATATGTTAACTAAAAATTTAAAAAAATGAAAAATAGTTTAGGAATAATAAGTATTCTAATTATAGGAATACTTATTTCAATCAATCTTTCAAGTTGTACTACTAACAAAAAAGTAGTTTCTTCAGAACCTAGTGGAGCAGAACTTTGGGCAAATAATTGTTTAAGATGTCATAATATGCCGCCTCCAAATGCATATAGTGATGTTGATTGGGATGCCATTACAAATCACATGCAAAAGGTTGCCGGATTTACTACAAAAGATATAAATAAAGTTGCTGCTTTTTTGAAATCTGCAAATCACTAATTTATATTAATAACACTAAAAAAACCGTTTAAAAGTTTACTTCTAAACGGTTTTTTTATTTAATACTAAATTAAAGTAAGTGTTTTAAAATACATCCGACCAACCTAACCAAATTATAATAATCATAAAATAAAAGCATTGGCATTTCAGGAGAATCTAGAAAATATAATTCTATTAGTAATTCATTATTTAACTTTACTTTAAACCTAAAAAATTCACATAGAGGTGAAAAGATTTTACCTTTGTAAAAGGTATACTTCCTAATTTGTTACTGTTTTTTATATCTAACCAAAAAATAAGGCAAATAAATCCTTAAAAAAATGAAAACATCCTACTTAACTACAAAATCAATTTGCATTCCTAAAAGTAATTTGCCAAAGGTGGTAGTTATTGGAGCCGGCTTTGCTGGAATCAATTTCATAAAAAAACTAAAAGGAAAACCTGTTCAAATTATTTTAATTGATCAACACAATTACCATCAATTTCAGCCTTTACTTTATCAAGTTGCTATTAGTGGTTTAGAGCCCGATTCTATAGTTTCCCCAATTAGAAAACTATTTAAATCCTGTAAAAACATAATATATAGAATGGCAAAAGTTGATTTTATTGATACTGAAAACAATAAAATTTTCACAAGTATTGGTTCTATTAATTATGATTATTTAGTTATTGCAACCGGAAGTAGTACTAATTTTTATGGCTCTAAAAATATTGAAAAGTATAGTATTGGGTTAAAAAATATAAATGATGCTATAAATATTAGAAGCTGGATGCTACAAAATTTGGAAAAAGCAGTAAATGGTTGTAATATGGTAGAAAAAGATGCTTTAACAAAATTTGTTGTAGTTGGTGGTGGACCAGCTGGAGTTGAAATGGCTGGAGCATTAGCCGAGTTTAAAAAATATTTACTTAAAAATGATTATCCTGAAATAGAACGTAGTTCTATGAAAATATATTTAATTCAATTTGATAATAGAATACTACCTGCTATGTCTGAAAAGGCTTCAAACCATGCACTAAAAGTCTTACAAAAATTAGGAATTGAAGTTTTATTAAGTACTAAAGTAACGGATTACGATGGTAAAACGGTTAAAATATCAACTCTAGATAAAGATTTAACCATAAATGCTAATTCTTTAATTTGGACTGCTGGAGTTAAAGGAAATAGTATAAAAGGAATTTCTGAAAACGCCATTGTAGCAGGAAACCGAATTAAAGTAAATAAATTTAATCAAATAGATACATTAAAAAATGTTTTTGCAATTGGTGATGTAGCATCTATGGTTTCTACTGAAAACCCTAAAGGGCATCCAATGGTTGCTCAAGTTGCTATACAACAAGGGCATGCATTAGCTGAAAATATAGTCTCAAAAATAAAAACCAATAATTTTAAAAATCCTTTTAAATATAATGATAAAGGTTCTATGGCTACTATTGGAAAAAAAGATGCAGTTGCCGATTTAAATTATACTTTTTTAGATGGAAAAATTGGTTGGATGTTATGGTCATTAATCCATTTAATTTCTATTACAGGATTTAAAAATAAAATAACCGTTTCTTTTAATTGGATGCTTAAATATTTTTCTTATGAAAAAGCCAACCAATTAATTATTAGAAAATATAAAAGAGAAAATTAAAATCAAAAAATTATAAATACTAACTAAAATGAAAGCAAAACAAGCATTTATTACTATTTCTATAATTACATTAATAATTATAGGATTTATTTCAACTAGCTATAAACCAATTTTATGGAGTTTACTATTTTTTGGCCCGCTTATTTTATTGGGTATTTACGATATTTTACAGAAAAAACATGCCATAAAAAGGAATTTTCCAATTCTAGGTCATGGAAGATATATGCTCGAAAAAATTCGTCCTGAAATTATGCAATATTTTGTGGAAACAGATATTGAAGGAGCTCCTATCAATAGGATATTTAGAAATTTAGTTTATCAACGTGCAAAAAAAACAAATGATACGGTTCCGTTCGGAACTCAAATGGATGTTTATAGAGTTGGTTACGAATGGTTAGACCATTCTATGTACGCTTTTAATGACAATGAAAAAAATTCGCATCCCAGAGTAAAAGTTGGCGGTACAGATTGTAAGAAACCATATAATGCAAGTTTATTAAATATTTCAGCTATGAGTTTTGGTTCTTTAAGTCAAAATGCAGTTTTAGCTTTAAATAAAGGAGCTAAAGAAGGTGGTTTTGCTCATAATACAGGAGAAGGCGGAATAAGCCCTCATCATTTAGAACATGGCGGAGATTTAATTTGGCAAATAGGTACAGGTTACTTTGGCTGCAGAACTCATGACGGAAAATTTTGTGTAGATACATTTACAAAAAAAGCAACACTGGAAAATGTGAAAATGATAGAAATTAAAATTTCTCAAGGTGCAAAACCAGGTCATGGAGGTATTTTACCTGCAATTAAAAATTCTGAAGAAATTGCAATTATTAGAGACGTTCCTCCTCATATTGATGTTAATTCACCTCCTTCACATTCGGCATTTTCATCACCAACTGAATTAATGAATTTTATAAAACTATTAAGAGAAAAATCTGGAGGAAAACCTATTGGATTTAAATTGTGTGTAGGTAAAAAAGAAGAGTTTATAGATTTGTGTAAAGCCATGGTTTCTACTGGAATTAAACCTGATTTTATAACCGTTGACGGTGGTGAAGGAGGAACAGGTGCTGCACCAGTTGAGTTTTCAAATTCGTTAGGAATGCCTTTAAGAGATGGTTTGGCTTTTGTAACAGATACTCTTATGGGTTACGATTTAAAAAAGGATATAAAAATTATTGCTTCTGGAAAAATATTTAGTGCATTTCATATTGCTAGAATTATTGCATTAGGAGCCGATATGGTAAATAGCGCCAGAGCAATGATGTTAGCTATTGGTTGTATTCAAGCCAGACAGTGTAACAATAATACTTGCCCAGTTGGAGTTGCGACTCAAAATAAATCATTAATGAGTGGTTTAGATGTAGAAGATAAATCAAAAAGAGTTACTAATTTTCATCAGGAAACTTTACATAGTTTTAGTGAATTAATTGCTGCTGCAGGAGTTGCTAATCCTTCTAATTTAAAAAGGCATCATATTAATAGAAGAGTTAGTATGAATACAGTTCTAAAATATGAAGATATTTTTCCGTATACAAAAACAGGTAGTCTGCTAGACTAATTAAATCTATTTTGGATTAATCATTTTCAACGCTCAACAAAGAATGCGTTCTAAAAACTATGGAAAGGCCACAGTATTCAACAAAATTGTTTTGAGTTGGCTCTGTCTCATAACCCCCTTTTTCTCCTTCGCTTGGATTAAAGTAACGAAATGTATATCTATTAGATACAGCCCATTGTAAAAAATCTCCGTTTATAGATTTGTTTAACGGATCTAAATGAATTTTATGATGATTTACTTTAGTCCAATTTTCAGTATCATTTACTTCTTCTGCATCTTGGTACATAGGTCTTTCTATTCCAAAATATCTTCTAAGAACTAAAGAAAAAACTGGATGGTTTATAGTATTCCATGGTTCAAATTTTACTTCTTTTCCCTCTTTTACTACTGTTTCAGGTATCCAATAAACTTCTGCTAAAACTTTTAGCTTGTTTTCATTTAATGAATTAGTACATTCTAAAACAGCTTTTTGACCATTTTTTATAGAAGTGTATTTTTTTAAACTATGAGGTAATAAAACAAGAGGTCTAAAAGCATGATCCATTTCACCATTTTGATGAATATCATAATATGCAACAATGTCTTTCCATATTGCTTTATGCAATATCTGACAATTTGTAATAAATAAGAATTTTGTTTTAAACTTATGAAACAATTTAAAAAAAGTCCAAATACCCGCTATTACTACAGCCAAAATAGGAACAACTATTTCTGCTATAATTTTTAAAACTTCCATTTAAATAAAAAAAATTAAAATTATTTAGATTTCAATATTAAAAGTAGTAGTAAAATTAATTTTCATAGTCTATCAAATATAGTAAATTATGATACTAATTTTTATAGATAAATGAATTTATATTCAATCTAAATTAGTAATAAAAACCATAATATCAAACGCTTAAATGATTTATATCAGGTATTAATAAATCTAAATAAAGTAATTTTAAAATTACGTCTTGCAACAATTTCTTATTAAAAAATAACTAAATACAAATGTGGTTTACAAAAAAAAAGGAAAATCCTTATAAATTTAAAAGTTTAAAAACGTATGCCTGGGATAAAACCATTAATAATACCCGAAAATATCGTAAAGTTTTTGATCGAAAAGAAATAAACTACCTAAGCGTAGCTCTTGAATTATACAATAAATTTTTTGATGAAAAAGATTGGAAAGCAACTATAACTTTTACTGCATACAGTTTAGAAAACGGCAAAAAAACAGTTCAACATTGTACAAATACTACTGAACAAACCATTTCAAAAGAAGAAAATATTGCTATTTGTGATTATGGCTGGGGAAATGATTCTCATGGCTCCTATTGGAAAAAAGGAGATTATATATGGGAAGTATTTATAGACGATGAATTTGTTGAATCTGCAAAATTTCATATTGAAGATGTTGGACTAGTAACTCAAAATGAAAACCCCTATTTTACGGTAATTTCTGTAAAAACTTTTGAAACTAATGGCACTGATGAAGATAATAACAAAATTTATCTAAAACAGTTTTTGCACAAACATACCCATTATATTATGACAGAATTTAACTTCATTAATCATGTTCCTGAAGAATGGTTATGCGAAGTTTTTTTTAATTATTATGATGATACCGGATTATTAATTGGGGTTACTGAAGATATTGGATACATAACTCCAAATATTGGCGAAGGAGAAGATTACAGTATTATTCGTGGCTGGGGAAGTAAAGATCCTACAATTTGGCTGAAAGATAATTATAGAATAGAGGTTGTTTTTATGGATACTGTTGTTGCAATTATTCCTTTTATTGTAGGCGATGAAATAAAAGCAAGAACAAATAATAACGATACTTTAATTAATTCCAGACTCCAAAATCACTTTAATCCACCAACAACTATAGTTGATGAAAATTTAAAAGAAGAAGATAAAATTAGTGATGATGAAACTCCAATAGAAGAACCAAACAATAATGCTGAAGAAAATGACCCAGCAGAACCTTTAGAAAAAATATTAGAAAAATTAGATAGCCTTATTGGATTAAAAGATATCAAAACCAAAATTAGAGAATATATTGACTATGTTGTTTACTTACAATTACGAGAAGAAAAAGGCATTACTGAAGACGAAACCATAAATCTTCATAGTGTTTTTACTGGAAATCCAGGAACAGGAAAAACAACCGTTGTTAAATTACTCGGTAAAATTTATAAATCGTTAGGTTTACTATCAAAAGGTCATGTAGTTAGTGTAGAAAGCAATGATTTAGTTTCTGGCTATGTTCGTCAAACAGGCGAAAGCACAAAAGAATTTATTGAAAAAGCAAGAGGTGGAATTTTATTTATTGATGAAGCTTACATGCTTTTTAAAGAAGGAGTTTCAAATGATTTTGGGCCGGAGGCAACTGCCGTTTTACTAACCGAAATGAGTGATGGACCTGGAGATATTGCAATTATGGTAGCTGGATATCCTGCTGAAATGGAAAGCTTTATCAATTCTAATCCTGGTTTAAAATCTCGCTTTAGAAATTATTATCATTTTAACGATTACACTCCATCTGAATTAGTACAAATTGCACAATATGCTGCAAAACTAAAAAATCTAACCATTAGTAAGAATGCAACTAAAAAAATTGAAAAGATACTTACCAATGCTTTTAGAAGTAGAGATAAATCATTTGGTAATGCACGATTAGCACACTCAATAATTGAAGAAGCCAAAATTAATTTAGGTATTAGAGTCGTTAGAAATTATGAGCCTTCTTATGTAGATAAACATATACTTTCAGTAATAAAAGAAGAAGATGTAGAAGATATTACTCAAGGAAATAAAGTGACTGATATTGAAATGGAAGTTGATACTAATTTATTAGAAGAAACCCTTAAAGAGTTAAATAAATTAACAGGAATTTCTGCCATAAAAAAAGAAGTTGAAGAACTAGTACGATTATCTAAATATTATAGAGAAATGAATAGAGATTTATTGAAGGCATTTTCTATGCACTCTGTTTTTTTAGGGAATCCTGGAACTGGTAAAACAACTGTAGCCCGAATTTTAGGCAAAATTTATAAAGCACTTGGATTACTAGAAAGAGGTCATTTAATTGAAGCTGACGGAAGTGATTTAATTGCTGGTTTTGTTGGCCAATCTGCACTAAAAACTAAAGAATTAATAAAAAGCGCTTTCGGTGGTATATTATTTATAGATGAAGCATATGCTATTTCTGAAAATGTTGGAATAGGAAATAATAACGATTTTGGAAAAAAAGCAATAGCAGCTTTACTTAAAGAAATGGAAGACCACAGAGGTGAATTTGGAGTTATAGTTGCTGGCTATACCGAAAATATGCAACATTTTTTAGAAACAAATCCTGGTATGAAATCTCGTTTTGACAGAACATTTCATTTTGAGGATTTTACCAAAGATGATTTATGGAAAATACTTCTTAACATGTTTGCAGATAAAGAAGTAAAACCTGATGACGAATCTGAAGTTCATTTAAAAAAATACATTTCGCATTTAAATGCAACTAAAAATAAGTTTTTTGGAAATGCACGTTCAATACGTAAAATTGTTGAAAAAGCATTTAGAAATCATGAATTAAGAATGGCAGATTTACCAAAAAATAAACGTACCTCTAAAGTTATGTCAACCATTACATTAAGTGATGTTCAGGAATTTGATATGAGTAAAATTAAAATAGGAAACAGAACTAAAATTGGATATAAATAACTATTTATGAGTAATTTAAAAACAAAAAAAGCATACTTTTTTTTACTATATGCAGGAGCAATTTTACTTTGGTTGGTAATTTGGTATTTCCTTGATGCCTTTCCTTTAATGATTAAAGAATACAAAATATTATGGCTCCCTTTCTTGGTAAGTCTAATTTATTTATTGAGTAATTTAATATTAAATAGCATTTTTTGGTATGTTGGCCCTGTGCAAGAAGAAGAGGAACTTTTTAATCCGATAAACGCTCGCCTATCTAATGTTTTTACAGCAGCTACAGCTGTACTTGCAATTGCAGCTTTAATTTATACTATTAAAAATCAACCAGCAACTAGAGAGTTTGTTAATTTTGCATCTTATACATTTATTTTTGGTCTTGTTTCTATGCTTATTCTATGGATTCCAGGCAATAAAGCTATTTGGAAGTTCTATTTTAGGCATTTTCAAACTATATTGCTTATTTTCAGTATTACATTATGTATGGGTTCTATATTAATTCTTTTAGAAAATTTATCAGAAATTATTTAAGATTAACGTAAAAAATAAAACCGTATTAACAGCATTATATAAAAAGAAATACTTCTTTAAAAAAAAATGACCTATTAAAAAATAGGTCATCTTTTCTAAAATTTATTTGTTTAAAAATTATCCCACCAAACTTTTGCGTTAATATTATCTCCTCCAATACTTTGAACGGCTTGTTGATAATTAGCATTATTTACTGATTGCTCTATACTAGGATAATTCAATCTTCTTGGTACTAACCCATTATTTTGAGCTCCTGGTCCAGGTTCAATAAAACTTGGCTTACCTGTTCTTTTCCAATCAAACCATGCTTCTACACCTGTATGGTATAATGCTAACCATTTTTGTTCATATAATACATCATTTGCATTATTGTATGGTGCTGTAGTAGTTAAATAATCTGATGGCATATTTACACCCCACTGTTCAAAAGAAGCTTGTACTGCAGTGTTATAAAAATTTTGGGCAGTACTTAAATTAATAATATTTCTTTCTTTAGCTTCTGCAAGTAAAAAATTTAATTCACTATAAGTCATAAAAATAGCTGATATTTTTGAAGCATTATTAAAATAGCTATCCGCTCTTCTAGCATAATTAGCTGGTTCTCCAATTTGATCTAAAGGTAGTCCTGGTTGAAGTCCAATATAAGAATTAGAAGCCGCGCTAGGATCAATCCATTCGTTTAAACGAGGATCATTATTATCAACTAATAAGTTTACCAAATGTGTTGAAGGCACTACTATATGATATTCATATTCTCGTCCATTACCGTTTGATCTAGGGGAAAGATCAGGAAAAATTCCAGAATATTTATAAGTAGCATTATCATTATTCGATTCAAATAGTGGATACAAAGATGAATTCGATACAATTTCTGATAATCTTAGTGAAACATCTTCTTTATTAGAAATTCTCATTAATAATCTAACGTGTAGACTGTTACAAAACTTTTTCCATTTTAGCATGTCGCCTTGAAATAAAATATCACCTTCAATACTACTATTTGTATCAAAAAGAGAATTTGCTTGAGTTAAGTTATCTAAGATATTATTATAGATAGACTCTTGTGAATCGTATTTTGGCGCATAAATTCCGTCTTCAGATTGGTTGGCTTCGGTAAAAGGAACCGGTCCATAACTATCGGTTAAAATACTTGTCATATAAGATTCAAGCACTAAAGCAACTGCTTGATAATTTTGATCTCCTTTAGCAATGGCTTGTTTTTCTATGTCTTTTACATCTTGTAAATTCTCGTATAAATCCCAAAATCGACTATCAGGACCCCAATTATAAATATCTGATGCGTTATACTCATAATCACCTCCGTATTGTGAAATGATTTCTCCAAAATCAAAAGCCGCATAAACTGAATTATTTGCCAAATTAAAAATAACTGTAGGCAATAAAAACTTTGGTCCAGCATTAGTTGGTTGATTTTTGTTAGTGTTTATCTCGTCAAACTGATTAGTACAAGCACTAATTGCAAATATTGTTAATATGTATATTATAAATTTTTTCATTTTTAAAATTATTATAAGTTTACGTTTATTTTAAAACCATAATTTTTTGTGGAAGGCAATTGCATTACTTCAAATCCTGGTAAAAGCGTTCCTCCATTTAAAGCCTGTGATTCTGGATCTATATTTGGTACTTTTGTCCAAAGCGCCAAATTATTTCCTACTAATGCGATACTTAAATTTTGAACTTTAAGTGAACTTGCAATTTTTTTGGAGAATGTATAACCAATACTTAATTGTCGTAATTTAACATAGGAAGCATCAAAACTATTTGCCTCTATGTTGTTCCTTCTATAAGCATTTCCATAATACCAGTTTTCAGCGCTTATAACTGTAGTATTTGGACTATACGTTCCATCTGCGTTTTTAACTACACCTGGTCCAACAATACCAGTTTCTCTGCCTGGTAATGAAACTGCCAATAAACCACTTTCCATACCAATTGCATTGGTCATTGAATAAATTTTTCCTCCATGACGAACATCAAACTGAGCAAATAAATTAAATCCTTTATAACTAAAATTAGAGGATAAGCCAAGCATCCAATCTGGATTGTAATTACCAATTCTTTTAACATTAGTGTCTACAATTGGCGATCCTGAATTATCATATACAATTTGTCCATCTGGACTTCTTAAATAACCTAAACCATAAATATCTCCCATTCTACCACCAACTCTTGCTTCTATTGTTCCTCCATTTGGTCCTTTAGCAATAACATAATTATCAATACCTGGTGTAAGTTCAATTACTTTACTGTTGTTTTTTGAGAAGTTTGCATTTACTGACCACTCCATTTCTTTCTTTTTAACAGGGATAATTCCTAAACTCAACTCAACACCTTGGTTTTTAATTTTTCCAGCATTAATATAATGATATTCCATTCCGGAAGCCTCAGATATATTTAATCCAATAATTTGATTTTTTGAATTAGAGATAAAATATGTTGCTTCAAAAGACACTCTCTTTTTAAATAAGAAGGCTTCTAAACCTGCTTCATATGATGTTAGAATTTCTGGTTTCAAATTATTATTTAAAATTACTTTAGGGTTTGTTAAAGACCCAGGAAGAGTTCCATTATTATACGTTTTTTCTAAACGATACGGATCTGTGTCATTACCAACTGATGCCGCATTTAATCTTAATTTTAAATAATCTACCTCATCTCCTAAATTAAATACAGATGTTGGTATAAAACTCAATGATACAGATGGATAGAAATAAGAATTATTTCCTTTAGGCAATGTTGATGACCAGTCATTTCTTGCTGTTACATCTACAAATAAATAATTTTTGTACCCAATATTGGCAAAACTATACAAACTATTTATTCGCTTTTTATAATCATTTCTTGACATTGATGGAGTAACATTAATGTTCTGTAAATTATATATCCCAGGAATACTTAATCCATCTCCTTCAATAAAACTTTTACTTGTAAACTGATCCATTCTGTTTCCTCCAACAGAAAATTTTGTAGTAAAATCACCAAAGGTTTTATCATAGCTTAATAAAAAATCTGTATTTATTTCGCTGAAATCAATATTCTGCTCTCTATACATTCCTTTTGGGTATCGAGATGAACCAAGAGGTCTTCTAGACCATCTAAAATCTCCTGAATTATCAATTCCAATTCTAGTTAAAAGTGATAAGTTTTCATTAAAATTATAAACTGATGAAATGTTACCTAACACTCTCTTTTTTCTAAAAGCATTTATATTTTCGTTAGCAATTTTAAAAATATTATCGCCCCAAGAGAACATACTGTTTTGTTCAACATCTTTAGTAATCCAGTAATCTCTCAACCAGTTTAAATCAACATTAGTATGGTTCCAAATTAAATTATACATAATTCCTTGGCTTCCATAACCTGTAACCAAAGCGTTATCACTATTACTTAATATATAATTAACAGATGAATTAATTTTCCATTTACTATTAATTTCATAACTAGCTTTTAAACTAACATCATTTCTAATTAAATTTGTATTAGGTACAATTCCATTACTATTAGAATTTGTGTAGCTTAATCTATAGGTTGATTTGTCAGTAGCTCCATTAACAGATAATGTATTTTGTAAAGTTTTACCTGTTTGAAAAAAATCTTTTAAATTGTATCTAAATATTAACGGAAGTGGTTCTGCTTGACCTAAATAGTACCCTGGACTACCATTTTGAACTACAGTTGTTGTACCATCTAATCTAGGTCCTAAGTTAGTGTCAGCTCCTGGACTATAAGTTAAATGAGAACCTGCGCCATATTTATTTTGAACATCCCATAATTTTAATGGTGAACTAAACATGGTTGACGACGAAAAAGAAACGCCTAATCCTTTTTGCTTTTTACCTGATTTAGTAGTTATTAAAATTACACCATTAGCTGCTCTAGATCCATACAATGCTGAAGCTGCAGCCCCTTTTAAAACATTTACACTTTCAATGTCTTCTTGATTAATTTCGGCAGCACCATTTCCATAATCCGTTGGTAAATCAGCTTGATTAGTAGGACCTCCTCCTACTCCATATACAGAGTTATTTATTGGAATTCCATCTACAACAAATAAAGGTCCATTATTATTAATATTTAAAGAACTCTCGCCTCTAATTACAATTCTAGATGAACTTGTAAGCCCATTTCCAGAACCTGTTACCTGAACACCTGCAATTTTACCTGATAAATTACTAACAAAATTTGTAGAGTTTACCTTGTTTAAATCTTTAGAGTTTATCTCTTGTGTTGAGTAACCCAATGCTCTTTTGTCTCTTGTAATTCCTAATGCCGTAACAACAACTTCTTTTAGACTTTGAGTTGCTTCTTCTAAAGTAACATTAATGTTACTTTGAGCTGCTACTAATACATCTTTAGGGTTATAACCCATATAAGAAAAATTTAGGGTTTGTCCTTTTTCGGCTTTGATTACGTAATTACCATCAAAATCAGATTGTACACCATTTGCAGTATTTTTTACTACAACAGAAACCCCTGGAAGTGGTTGCCCGTTTTGATCGGTTATTTTTCCCTTTACTTCAATTTCTTGTGCATTTAGAAAATGAAATAATAAAGAAAAAAATAGAATAAGTAAGTTTTTTTGTTTTTTCATTATTGGTTAGTTTTCGTTTTTAATTCAACGCAAATAAACCAATAATTAAACCCTAGCTGGTTAACTCTTCTTTAATTAAATATTATAGTTTTTCAAGAAATCACTGAGCATATAGGTCATAATTCACAATTATTTAACTTTTCATTAATAAAAAAAATAACTAGTCTTTTTTCTTCTCTCTATTCTCTAATCTATATTTATCTTGCTCTTTACTATCTCTTAACATATCTTCAACATTATCAATTTTAGGAGATTCTTCAAGTGCTTTCCAATTAAACTTTTCATTCAATGGATTTAATGCTTTTTGAGGATCAAATATTCTATGATTAACCTCCAAAGCATTATAAGGTTTAAAATTAGGAACATCTGTAAAAAAATCAGATAAATCAGTTGCACCGGCATCGTACTGATTTAAATAAGGCAAATCTAATATATTCCAGAAAGTTTTAAATAAGCTACCAAAACTATAATGTACATGGCTAACATAATTTCTTTTTACCCAAGGGGAAATAAGCATTAGAGCACTTCGATGTGCATCTATATGATCAACTCCATTTTGAGCATCATCTTCTGTAATTACAATTAAAGTATTTTTCCAATAAGGTGTTCTTGATAAAAATTCAACAATTCTTCCAACCGCTAAATCGTTATCTGCCATATAACTTTCTCTAAAAGGATAACCTGCATCAGGTCTTTCATCAGCGCCATGATCATTAGGAAGAATAACGGTAATAATTTCTGGCAATGAATCTTTGCCTTTTATCCATTTAGAATTAAATTCTTTAATAAACTGATCTACTCTAAATTGATCGGGAATAGCCATATTAAATGTTGGGAACATTTTGGAAGTTCTTTTGTATAAAGGAGCTGGCATTGGATAATTTATTATCTGATTAATTCCAGAATATTTATATTCTGGTTTGTACAGAGCAGGTTCAAACATAATGCTAAAACCAAAATTATAAAAACTAGTATTATGTCTTTCTAAATGATCCCACATAGAACCAGCTTCATTATAGTCTTCAGGATAAATTGCACCTGCTGATCCGTTCATAGCATAAATTCCGGGAGCTTTCGATTCTGGTTTAAAAGTTCTATTTCCACCATAACTTGCTGAAGTTGATGTTTCGCACCACTCATTTGGATACGTGTTAACTAACCAGCGATGACCATCTGCAGAAACATCAGAATCTGTATAAAAATTATCTGACATTGCAAATTGCCTAGCTATAGCTAAATGGTTAGGCATAACAGTTGCATCAACTACTGAATCTGTTTTATTTCTATTTTTAAAAGTAGAATGTTCTCCGTATCTAGCTATAGTGGCATCACCATTTCCTTTTTTAATTTGTCCAAAAATTTCATCATACGTTCTGTTTTCTTTTGAAATAAAAACTATATGTTTTATTGGGCTACTTTTTTCACCTGGATAAAGAGGTACAGGATTATTTTTCCTTGTATTAAAAACAGGATTACTTGCTTTAGTAATTTTAAAATTATTAGAAATTACTTTTTCCGTCATTTTTTGAAGTTCATCATCCGTAGGAATGTTTAAAACCTCAACTGTTCCTTTCATTAAGGAACCAATGTAGCTTCCTTCTTTTCCTATTTTAAAATTTTTACCTCCATTTGGTCCGCTTCCAAATCCTTTTGCATTTGCAACAATTAGTTTTTTACCATCATTGCTCACTTGAAGTTTTGATGGAAACCATCCTGTTGGTATGTGTCCTAAAACCTTAAAATCGGGAAGGCGAATTACTGCAACAGCGTTTATTCCAGATTCTGCAACATATAACCTATTTTGATCAGGACTTAATGCTAATCCAAAAGGAATAATTCCTCTAAAATGTTTTAATCGCTCAAATGGTTTAAGATTTATAGTATTTACAATTGTATCTTTAGAGGCTGAGATAACAGAAATATTATCATTTGTGCCATTGCTAACAAATACATATTTATCCGTTGCAACAATTGAGTTTGGACTTGAACCTCCAACTGCAGGAATATCTTCAACCATAGCGCCAACTAAATGACCTGTTTTAATTTTTGCAATTACTTTCGGTTTTTCAGGATTTGCAATATCTATTGTAAAAATAGAAAACGCATCAGCAACATTCATTTTTCCTAAACCTTTAACAACCATGGTGTCATTTTTAATACCATTAATCATCTCTTTTGAACCATAAGCCGTAGCTGGATAATCAATTGGTTTTAATTCGGGTTTATCTTTTGAATTATTTTTGATAAATGAATATTGAAACATGCCAACATTAGCAACATACGCTCTTTTTTCATCTGGTGATAAACAAATACCAAACGGATATCTTCCAACTGGTATAGAAAATTTTAAGGATTTACTTTCGGTATCTATAACTGCAACCCTAAACCCTATTTGATCAACTGCATAAATTGTTTTTCCATCTTTGGTAAGTCTTAAATCACCAATATATCCATCAGAATAGTTTTTTTCTTTAGAAACAAATGAGCAATCAATACTTCCTTTAGATTTTCCTGTATTTAAATCAAAAATATAAATTTTATTTTCCTGACCACCAGCTACATAAACTGTTTTATTGTCTGGTGAAATTGCCAACCCCATAAAAACGGAAGCAAGTACTCCTTTATCTGTAGTTGGACCTGGTGGTATTTGTTGAATTTCAGGATGTTCAGATAGTATTTTTCGAACAATAGTTATTGAAAGTGGGTTTGTTCCTGAATTTGCTGTTACAACAGTTTGTCCATCCGGACTTAAAGTTAGTCCATAAGGATGCGGTGCTGTTCTTATACTTTTACCAGTTGGCGTAATAATTCTTCCATTTGGTAATATAGTTTTTCCTAAAGTATCAATTTTTGTAAATTGACTATCTGAAGGTGCAGAAATTATCCAGACATCTTTTGCTTTTTTGTTGGTATTACAACTAACCAGAAGTAATAAAAGAAGGATTAGTTTCTTCATTATTTTTTGTTTGTTTTAAAAATATCTGTTATAATATAATTATCTGTTATACCTTTTCCAACGGCATTTGGTTGTTGTTTTCCCGCATGCGATAAGCCATACATACTTTCAATAGTTCTTAAAATGTTAACATGAGTTATTCCTGCACGTTCTTCATATTCTCCTTGTTTTATATGTGCTCCAGCAAAAACAGTAAATATTTTATTTTCAATATCTCTATATAAATCTTTAGCTACTCCTGGAGTTGTTATTGCATCTGGACTAACCATTGGATTTGTTAATCCTAAATAATTTGTAACATCTCTATTTTCATCAAAAGTTACTATTAACAAACTGTTATGCGTTTTAGCCCATTGATAATAAGAATTTATATTAGTTTTAAGCCAATTATCGCCCTTAGGAATACTTTCTTTGATAGGACCATTATGCATATCATTCTGTTGATTAGGAACTATAATACTTACCGTTGGTAAATTTTTAAATTTTGAAGAATCCTTAGGAAAATCCTTAAATCTAAGATTAGAAGAGGTCTCATAGGTATTTCCATTTGGAACATTTGAAAAACTTATCCATGGCACATGTTTTCTGGCATATACTTTTACCGAATCTTTACCAATTAATTCAAATTTTCCGTTAATGGTATCTCCTATTTTAGGCAAACCTTCTGAAAAACCTTTAAAAGATAATTTTTTATCTATAAGCTCTGAACCTAAATTTGGTGCATTAAAAGGATAATTTGGAGTTTTATAGTTAGGAATTTTGTCAAAAAAACCAACATTTTGATTGCTTCCTGAAAAAAGCCAAAAGTAATTACCTTCACTATAATGCTCCTCAGCATACATTTTTGTAAAACTAGCACCTTCCTTTTTTAATATATTATTAATATATGGCGCGTTACTATTATTTACAATATCATCATACCCTTTATTTTCTTCAATAACAATTACAATATGGTCATAAACAGGTAATTTGTTTAAATCATTGCTTTTTGTTGAATTGTTTACTATTGGTAAATTAGAAGTTGTTAAATTTTTATTATCATTATTTTTACAAGAAAATAGAAATAATACAATACTGAGTGTTAAAAATAAGTTTTTCATGGAAAGATTTTATTTCACAAAAATACGGCTGTAATACAATGTAATTGTAAACTTAAGATTAAATTTACCAAAAATTAAAACACCAAGTCAATTTGCCACAATCGAAAAAATTTAATTTTATAGTTGTAAAAGTTTTATAATATTAAACGCAAAAAATATAAATCATGAAAATCACATTTATAGGATTAGGAATTATGGGAAGTCAAATGGTTTCTCACCTTGTAAAAAACAATGTAAATCTAACCGTTTACAATAGATCAGAAATTAAGAAAGACACATTTTTAAATCAAAATGTTACTATTGCAGATTCGCTACAAAACGCAGTTAAAGATGCTGATATTGTGTTTAGCATGTTATCTACTCCTGAAGTTGTTGAAGCCGTTTTTTTTGGAGAAGGTAATACGCTAAGTTTTATGAAAGAAAATGCAATTTGGGCAGATTGTACTACAGTAAACCCTTCATTTAGCTTAAAAGCATTTCAAGAAGCAAAAAACCATAAAATCAGGTTTTTAGACACACCTGTTTCAGGCTCAAAACCTCAAGCAAAAAATGCTGAATTACTATTTTTTGTTGGTGGAGAAAAAGAAGTAATTAATGAGGTTGAACCATATATGGATATGATGGGGAAAAAAGTGTTACATGTTGGAGAAACAGGCAAAGGAGCTTCCCTTAAAATGATAGTAAATATTATGCTTGCTCAGTCTATGTTAATTTTTTCAGAAGCTGTACTACTTGGCGAAAAAACAGGAATCTCTAAAGATTTTTTATTAGAAGTTTTACCAAACTTAATTGTTTCAGCTCCTTTTATAAAATTTAAAACAGAAAATATAAAAAATGACAATTATGAAGTTCAGTTTCCTTTAGAATGGATGCATAAAGATTTACATTTAGCAGCAATTACTGCTTACGAAAACAAACAACCATTATTTTTAGCAAACCTAACAAAAGAATTATTTGCAGGTGCTAATAAAAAAGGAATGGGACGACTTGATTTTTCAGCAATATTTAAACATTTAGAACAAAACGGATAATACAAAAAGGAAGCTACAAAGCTTATAAACAGCTTTGTAGTTTTCATTTAGTTTAATATTGGTGTTTTTATAGTTTTTGCTGTGCTATACTTTTTGTAATCTCACTTTTTACAGAACCAGTATGTTTAGTTAATTTATTTTCAATCAATAATACATTACACTCTTCTGTTGAAGTTACTCTATGATTAATACCCTTTTTAACGATAAACATATCTCCTTTATTCATAGTAAAACTTGGTTCATTTTCAATTTCAAATAGCAAACTACCGTCTAAAATATAAAACATTTCATCTTCATTTTTATGATTATGCCATGGCACTTTATCTCCATTAATTTTTGCTAGTTTGATATAAACATCATTTACTTCTCCAATTATTTTAGGCGAAAAATAGTCTTTAATTTCATCCAATATTTTAAACAAATTCATTTTTTTATCCATTATATAAAGTTAAATTGTTATAGCGATAAATTTAATTAATTAATTGATCTTTTTGATACTGATTGAGTAGCAGTTTTTAGAATAAATATTATTTTAACAAACAATTTGCACAACCAAATATATTTGATTTTCCTAACCTAAACGTTGTAGCCAATATAAAACTAAATTGAATGAACCAATATAAAATATTTGAAACTGAAAGATTGATACTTAAACCGACTTCAATAGAAGATGCTGAGTTTATTTTTGAGTTATTAAATACTCCGAAATGGATTAAATATATTGGAGATAGAAATATCAAGACAATTGAAAATGCAAGAGGCTATATTAAAACCAAAATGCTACCTCAACTTAGAAAACTTGGGTATTCCAATTATACCTTAATAAGAAAAGCAGACAATTGTAAAATAGGAACTTGTGGACTGTTATGACAGAGAAGGATTAGAAGGCGTTGATATTGGGTTCGCGTTCTTACCTGAATATGAAAGGAAAGGTTATGCTTTTGAATCGGCAAATAAGTTAAAAAACGCGGCATTTAATGAGTTTGGGTTAACTCATATAAATGCTATAACTACAAAAAATAACATCTCATCTCAAAAACTATTAGAGAAATTAGGATTGAAGTTAAATGGAACAACAAAACTTTCAAATGATGAGGAGGAATTATTACTTTATAAAATTGAAAAACAAAACTACCTACAACAATAAATATTAGCCATTTGGCAGATACTGCTAAAATTAAAAAGTGCATATTTATAAACATATAGCAGTTTGAATACTTGTTCAAATCGCTATTTATTATTATTTTAGCTGCCTAAAAAAATTGCGAACTAATCAATACCACTTTTTAAAAGATACTTTGGTTTAATAAACCAAAGTTTTGACAAGTACTTTTGATTATTTTCTACTTATAAAAAGAATTAAAAATTCCGTTTATCTAAAAACTATAAGTGAAAAACAACAAGTTTTTAGGATATAAAAAGCTATGAGCTATTTAAGTAAATGAATGTTTAAATTCAAGAATATTAATACAATTTATCTAATCATTATAAAAAAAACAATACAAAAAAATTACTCGTAGCCTTTCAAACAAAAAAATAAAAACTTACATTCGTACTCAGAAAAAAATTGCAAATTTTCAATACTAAATTTAATAAAATCTGGTAAATGCCTAATAAAACTAGGTACTAATTAGTATTTTAACCAATAACAACCTTAAGAAATACAAAAGTAGTCTTAAGGAACACATGGGAAGCCTTAAGGAATGGAAAAGCAGTCTTAAGGAACGCATGAGAAGCCTTAAGGAATAGAAAAGTAGTCTTAAGGAACGCATGGGAAGCCTTAAGGAATACAAAAGCAGTCTTAAGGAACGCATGAGAAGCCTTAAGGAATAGAAAAGTAGTCTTAAGGAACGCATGAGAAGTCTTAAGGAATAGAAAAAGATATATAAAATACTGGCGAGTATCCATAAGGAAAACGCAAAAAACAAAAAGTAAACTTAAAAATTGCAAAAAAATGGCAACAAACAAAACGTTAACCGAGGCAGAAGCCTTGGAACAGTACCGAGTATCCTTTGAAAATGTAGCAAGTCAACCCGAAATAGCTACCGTTATGGCAGAGTTCGGATACGATGAAACCTTGTTAACCGAAGGCAAAACCTTATTAACAAAAACGCGTCAAGCCTTCGATTTTAATAAAAAAGAAGACGATGAAACTTCAGAAGCGTACAACAACTTTAATACAACAAAAGAAAAGTTAGATAATACTTACACGCTTCACCGTAAAAAAGCAAAAGTAATTTTCAGAAAAGAGCCGGTTACCTTAAGTAAACTCTCACTTACTGGAAGTTTACCAAAATCTTATATCAAATGGTTAGAAGTAGTTAAGAAATTGTACTTTCCTGAAATAGGTTGACTAAAAATTAAACACTTAATTATAGTCACTTATGAAAACACAAAATGAACACTGGCGAAAAAAAAGCTACCAAAAAGTAACTTTAGAAACCAA